>ERZ772861.55-NODE-55-length-140756-cov-10.315527_pt1 | contig 140756 bp, 117 predicted proteins | sample MGYA00512135_ERZ772861 | MGnify/ENA primary metagenome ERZ772861 (study PRJEB29015, sample SAMEA2737700) | human gut metagenome | biome: human gut; feature: human-associated habitat; material: faeces | place: China | collected 2012 ...
AGCTCAGTTGGTAGAGCAACTGACTCTTAATCAGTGGGTCCTGGGTTCGAGTCCCTGAAGGTGTACCAAGTTTAATCCCGTGTGTTTTGCACGGGATTTTTTGTTGTATGTATCTGCAACAGCCCGGCTGAATCAGTCGGGCTGTTGCTTCTGGTTATTTCGGCAGGTGCAGGAAGCCGTCGGTGAAGGCGGCGGGGAAGGTGAAGTTGATTTGCTTTTCATCGTCAAAAGCTACACAGATGTGTCCTTTTCTCAGTGAAAGAACTTTTCCTTCGCCGAATTTTTTATGTATTACGGTCATACCTACTGTTATTGACGATTCGTCAAAATCGGGGGTGTTGGTGTGTTTCCTGTCGGGAACGGGTAAAGCGGCTTTGGGAACGGGTGATTTAATGCCGAACTTTTCGGTGACGAGTGGAGGTACGGACGGATATGCCGATGATGTGCCTGAGGTTTGAACGTCGGGCTTTCCTGCTGGCGTTTTTGCGATTTCTTTCTTCAGCATTGCTATATCCCTGTCGGGTACGGAGGGCTTAGGAGCGTTCATTGATTCCTGCTGATTATAGAACAGTTTTTTGTATTCATCTTTTCTTATGGCGGTATCCCAACCGCCTATTTCCTTATCGTTACGGTGCATATCAATTCCGGTATAGGTAAGGCTTGCGTCCTCGTAGCGTTTGAACTGGAAAATAGAATGATTCATAAGGCTGGAGTTGAAAACGCCGAGCGAACACAAAAGGTCGAAATCCTTTGTGTCAAGACCGGTCACTTTTTTGAAAAGACCGGGTTCAAGCTGGGTTATAACGTCCTTGAGGCAGGATTCACGGTAGTCGGTAAGGTACATAAATACTGGAATTCTTGAAGCGAATTTCATCAGCTTTTCCTGTACCTCCTTACGTTTTGACTTGAACTCCTTCTCGGCTTCGGTAAGCTCTTTCTTTTCTTTCGGGGTGAGCTTTTCCACGCCGTCTTTCTTCAGCTTCTTTACTGCCTCGGACTTGTTGATGATTACTTCAAGCTCCTTGTTGAGATTTCGGAAAGCCTCGATATTTTCAAGTGCGGTCATTGCCTCTGTGCTTGCCATCAGACGTTTTAACGTATCGTTATCAACGTTAACAAGAAGGGCTGACTGCCAGCGCTTTGCGAGGAGGGTTGCGGAGGTTCCGGCGAGGGTAATATCAAGAATAGCCTGTGCGTTTACCTGCTCCATAGTCGAGCCGTCATAGGCTAAGACGGGGAGGAAGTTTATAAACTCGCTGACGCTCTTTTCGGGGTTTGTGTTCTCGGAATTCAGATTGCAGGAATAGTCGGATATCTGGCGGAGCGCACGGTCAAGTGCAAAGTCGAACACATAGCATTCGTGCTTGATTATCTCGGCTTCGCCCTTCTCGTTTTTTACCGTCCAGGGCGACTGCACACGGAAAGCCGACTGGAAATAGGTTTCCGGGCTTTTAAGATTGCGGAGCATAAATATGCCTGTCCACGGCTTTACGGTAACGCCTGTTGTCAGCTTTCCGCAGGTGAGGGTTATTGTCCTTGTAACGAGAGGATCGCCCATAGAATCAATAACGGGCTTCACCGCATCAAGACCTACGCCCGCTTTTATACCGGCGCAGACGTTTATCTTATAGCCCTGATTGTAATAGTTGTTCTGGCTTTGCATAAGAAGATTGTACATTGCAAAGCAGGACGCTACGCTCGGCAAAAACCATAGGGTGTGCGACAGTACGTTAAGAAGTCTTGTGTCAGAGAAGGGCATAGGCGGACGCTTGTCAACGCCAAGACTTACCGCAATTTTAAGGTCGTCTACGCTTGCAGGCAGATATGCGCCACGGATAAGATCGAGCCATTTCTGCACCTCGTTCTCGTTTACAAAGCGAGCGTCCTCGCATTTTCCCTTTGCGGAAAAGAACAGATTCAGATCGAAGCCGTCAAATTCTCCCTCAGAGGCTACAGAGCGTATACTTTCGGGAATTTTATAGGTCATCATCACCATACGGGGAAGCGACAGATATGGGTTGTTTTCGCCCTTCCAGTTTTCTTTTGCGCTCTGTTCATCGGAATAAGTCCAGTTGAAAATCTGTTCTTCTATGAACTCACCGCTGTGCATTGCTCTGAACGGGGTACCGGAGAGATAAAGGTAGTGTGACGAGGTTATCGGCAGGAAGGTTTCGTTTACGGCATTTCCTGCTTCTTCCTTCTGATATTTTTCTGCGTCAAAGTCTATATCTTCATCGTCGGGATCGTCAAACAGCTTCTTTGCGTTTTCTCTCCACGCTCCGAAATGGTATTCGTCAAATATGACTATATCCCAGTTGGTAGTATGGATAAACTCGTTCTTGTATTTTATTCCGCCGTTTTCGTTAGTACCGAGCAGATCCTGAAACGAGCCGAAAACTACTATCGGTCTTGTGCTGTCGGCATTGTAATATGCCTCGTCGATATTCTGCTTGTTATTATGTGCGTCCTTGTTTGAAACGTACTGCCAGCCCTCGAAATCAACGTGAGTTCTTAAGTCCTCGCTCCACGCTGACTCTACGGCAGGCTTGAAGGTGAGAATAAGAATACGCTTGAAATTCATCTTCTTGCAAAGCTCATAAGCGGCGAAGGTCTTGCCGAAACGCATTTTTGCATTCCACAGGAATTTTGGTATGCGCTCAGGCTCGGTCTTTTTAATGTTTTCAAAGTATTCAATTGTGCGTTCTACCGCTTTACTCTGTTCCGGACGCATTTTAAAGTCGGCGGTGCGGTATTCATCCGTCCTTTCGCCAGTACGAAGCTCACGCACGGCGGAGCGTACATCATTTACGGTACAGTTGTACCATTCGTTCTTGTCGGTGTTTTCGTTAAGACGGTGAAAGCCGTTACGTTTAAGAACGGCGTGTACGTCATGGTCATTGAAGCACGAGCCGTCAGGACGCATTGCCGATTCCTCGCAAAGCACGGTGTAGCTTATCGCACTTGTATGGAGTTGTTCTTTTATACGCTGCTTTACATCACGGTCGGTGTAGCCTACTTTTATATAGCCGTCGTGAGTGGTAACACCGTTCAGCTTGTAGGCATAGATAGTCGGGTTTACCTCGGGGCGAGGGGTCACATACTTTTCAAATACGTCAGCCATTATTGTCACCGCCTAAATCCATCGGTCTTATCATAGACTCGATAAAGTTAATTTCTTCATCTGTGAGATTGTATTTTTCGTAGAGTTCGGAATCTGTCCACGGTTTTGAGAAGTCTTGGAGGGGGACGAATTGGTAAACACCTCTCGGTCCGTTTTGCGTTTTCTTTTTAATACTTACTAAATATCTGAAAAATCTCGTTTGTATGTATGTTATGATATTTTCGCATTGTTCTTTAGTGAAATTGTGCTTTTGTGGGTCAAAACCGATAACAAGAAAAGTTTGAGAACAGACACTGTTTTTATCGCCTAAAAACGGCTTGCCCAATATTTGTTCATCGTACCCATTTCCGCCTGCGGCGGGGATATAGACTTTATACAAATCTTTTGTTGGTGAATTTTTGGGTAATTGCGATTTGCTAATCCACCTTACTGTTCTTTCTCTATTGATATTGAGATAGTATTTTATACAGTATACAGAATCCGGTTTATCGTGGTAATCAGTCCAGTTTGAAGTAAGTAAATTACTGTCATCAAAAAAGTGTTTTGCACTAACCAAACCGGAAAAGTTTTTATTAATATCCGAAAAATAATTTCCTTCAACTGATTCGATTTTTTCTAATATAGAATATGATTTAGGGTTTCTTACAACTATTCCTGAATTTTTAGAATCAAGATAGTCAAATCTATTTAAAACAAGCTGGTCTTGTGATTGGTGAAAATAATACTCGCACTTTCCGAAATAATCTCTATCCCACAAGAAATAGTTAACACCGCCTTTAATGTCAACGCCGGGAAAGCAATCCGATGCATTTTCAAAATCGTGAATAATTTTGAATTTATTAGATGCTAAAGCAGCATCGACCCAACTATCCGGTATTCCTTGAGCTGTTTTTGTCATCCAACGGCTCGGTGTAATCATGCAAATATATTTTGGGCGAAGTTTTATTGCCTTTTCGATGAAAACGTTATATATAGATTTTGCATTCGCACTATTACCGCCTTCTATGCCGAATGTCATCTGATACGGCGGATTTGAAATAATAACATCGAACTTCATGCCAAAAATCTCCTCGGGGTGTAATGTATGTATCCATTCATACGCATAATATTCACGTTCTTCGCCACGGTCGTACTGCGTTTCGGACGCACCGCAGAAAATACATCTGCCGGACTTGTCGAACGAGTGGGGGATACGCTTGAAACGGATATTTCCGTCCGAATTTTCAAAGTGTGTTACCGAAAAAGCACTGTCTGCGTACTTACTGCAATAAAGGCTTCTGCGTGAGAGCAGGCTTGTAAGCTCGGTTATCGCAATGCCGTAAAGCTGATTTTTAAAAATATGGTCTATTCGCTGCTGTCGGTCGGGGATAACGGCTTCAAGGCCTTTTATAAGACGCTTTGCTATCTCACGAAGGTATACTCCCGTTTTCACGGCGGGGTCGAGGAACTTTGTATCGGGAGATGAGAAAAGCTCCTGCGGGAGCATATCGAGCATTTTGTTTACTATCTCCGGAGGTGTGAAAACCTCATCGCTTGAGAGATTGGCAAGGCAGGACAGAACATCGGGGTTGTATACCTTTTCGTAAAGTCCGCTTAAAATTCCGGGTGAAATATTATCAGCCATTTTCCCATAACCTCCTGTAGTTGCATATATATTTCCGTAAAAAAGTACCCTCGCCTTCTGTGCTGTCGCTGAGGGTGAGCTGAGAAGCCTTTTCCTTATTGCCGTTTACCAGTTCGTCAAAGCTGTAATCGCTGCGCTGTATATTACTGCCGAAAACGAATGCCCACTCGGAAAAGACTATATCCTGTTCGGTATCGTTGCAGTTTTCGTCTACGCACTTAAGAGTAAGGGCATTTCCGCAGACGATATTTCTTGACAGGATAAAGCGGACGGATTTTCTTGTATCATCGTTGCATTCTTTTTTGCAGACGGATTTGTATTGCTTGTCCCACTGCTTAAACAGCCGTTCACGGCAGGTTTCGACATTATCAGCCATTATATCGACACCGTAAAGACTGCTTACCGCAAGGAGCGAGTATTTTTCATATTCAAGAGGACTGCGACCGTATTCGGACTTTACGACCGCAAGTTTTCTTGCGAGAATTTCGGTAAGGAAATTGCCCGTTCCGCAGGCGGGTTCGAGAAAACGGCTGTCGATACGCTCGGTTTCCTGTTTTACAAGGTCGCACATTGCCTTTACTTCACGCTCGGCGGTGAAAACCTCGCCGTGTTCGGTAACACGTTGTCTGGATTTTATTTGTTGTTGCACTTAATCACCCGTTTTGAGCAAATTTATCAATTAATTCTGAGTAAATTCGTTTTTATATCAAATATTATAGCATAATGATGCAAATTTATCAAGTTGCACCTGTTACAATTTGATTATAAATCAAATTTGAGGTGGATAAATGAACGATGCTTTTGATTTCGGCTTGATTCTGAAAAGACTCAGAAAAGAAAAAGGCTGGACGCAGGAAGAACTGGCAAATAAAATAAACAAGGAAAGCTCAATAATCAGCAGATATGAAAAAAATCTGCAAAGTCCTACTTTTGATACGGTAAGAGCGTTTTCGGCTTTATTCAACGTTTCTATGGACTATCTGTCGGGTATGGAACGTCAATCGAATATTTCTACTATAGGTCTTAACGAAAAGCAAAGGAATATAATAACGCAGTTAATTGAGCAATTCCGTGAGCATAATGTAATAACAAGCAAACAGCTTACCGATAAGCAATCGTGTTTACTCGGTCAGATACTGGCGGAATTCTTGAAATAAACGCAAAGCACCGCCTGCACGGGAAATGTGCGGGCGGTGCTTGAAAATCGTATAAGAAAAAGCGGTCACGGGGCTGTATCTTTCCCTGTGACCGCTTGATTGTTTAATTTATGTCTGTTCACGCTTTTTGAGTATCTTGCGGAAGGTAAGAGCGAAGATAGCGGTACAGCAGATTGCCGAGGTCGCATCCGCTACGGATTCAGCGAGATATACACCCTTTACACCGAGAAAATTCGGCAGGATAAGGGCGAGAGGGATAAGCAGTATCACTTTACGCAAAAGGGCTATGAACAGTGAAATTTTAGCCTGACCGAGAGCAACAAACATACTCTGGCAGGTACGCTGAAGTCCGAATATTGTCATGCCTGTAAGGAAAAGAGGCATCATTCTGCCGACTGTTTTTATAAGTGCGGTATCGTCTGTGAACATACCTGCGACAAATTCGGGGAAGGTAATCATAAACATGTTTGACAGGGCGAAGAATGAGAACATAATTATCACGGAATATTTAAAGCAGAGGCGGACACGGTCTGTGTTGCCCTTGCCGTAATTGTAGCTGACTATCGGAACAAAGCCCTGTGCAAAGCCGCTCAGAGGCACGGCGGCAAACTGCATTGCGCTCTGCATTACAGTAAGGGTGCTGACGTATATATCGCCGTATGCGCTCAGCGAGCCGTTTAGGACGAAGCCGACAAGACTTTCCGTACTTGCCATTATAAACGGGGCGATTCCAAGAGCGAACAGCGAGCCGATTATTTTTATATCGGGCTTAAGATATTTTGGCTTTATTTTCAAAGTCGCTTTGTCGGATACAAGAAAACCGACTATTATAAAGGCGCTTACCGCCTGCGATATTACAGTTGCGAGAGCAGCGCCTGTGACGCCCATACCGAATACATAGATAAAAAGCGGATCAAGGCCTATGTTGAGGATTGCGCCGATTATTACGGCTATCATTGAAATTCCGGGTCTGCCCTGTGCATTTATGAACGAATTAAGTCCGGTTGCAAACATTACGAACAGCGTGCCTGTAAGGTATACCGAGAGGTAGTCCGTGGCATAGCCGATAGTAGCGTCGCTTGCGCCGATAAGGCGGAGCAGGGGCTCCATAAAGATGTAGGTTATGCCCGATGTTACTACAGTAAACAGCACGAGCAGCGAAAAGCCGTTGCCGAGTATCCTGTGCGCTCTTTCACGGTCGCCCTTGCCGAGCGCTATTGAGGCGAGCGGTGCGCCGCCACCGCCGACTATCTGTGAAAATGCCGAGATAAGAATGATTATCGAGCTTGTAACACCGATACCTGCCAGCGCATCAGTGCCGATAAGCTCTATGTGTCCGATGAAGACCCTGTCAACTATGCTGTACAGCAGGTTTATAAGCTGTGCCGCAAAGCCCGGCAGTGCCATTTTAAGTATAAGAGGCAGCATCGAGGCTGTGCCGAGCCGCTCTTCGTATTTGTTATCCATTTATAGTATCTCCGTGTTTTGTCTTTCTATTTAGAGAGTATATCACTTAACAGAAGAAAAGTCAAAGGGGGCGGGCGGCTGTGAGCCGCACCAAATTCCGCCTGCGGCAATGCGCCGCTTCAAATTCCGCCTGTGGCTGTGAGCCACTCCAAATTCCGCCTTTGGAAATGTTTGAGGTTGGCTGAGCGTGGCAAAACGGCGGAGTAATGTGATACTGATGGTTCATCGGTGGCTGAAAGCCACTGTAAATTCCGCCTTTGGAAATGTCTGAGTTATCCGCAGGGTAGCGAAACGGCGGTGACTGAAAGTCACTGTAAATTTCGCCTTTGGAATTGTCTGAGGTTGGCGAGGCTTGCGTTATCGGCGGGTATTAAAACGTGTATGGTTTTAATTGTTCAGATTTATATGTCAATATTACCTTAAAAGCAAAAAGACAGCGCCGTCCGGCACTGCCTCAGTTTGTAGAAAAAGTCTGTATTTATAAGAAAAGAGCAAATTCTCTATCCCTATCCCCAAACCCCTTCCCCTCGGGAAGGGGCTGAGTGTGGGGCTGCCGCCCTCACCCCGCTTGGGGCTACGCCCCAAACCCCATTTTCAAAAATTATATAGGTTTATCGACAGTCTGAGACAGCGCCACCCGGCACTGCCTTTAATGTTTATAAATTTATTGCAATTACGCCTGTTCGCTTGGAGCAAAGCCTGTTCTTTTCAGAGCCTTGGAAATTGCGAGAGCGGCAAAGTATGCGAGAACTACGCTGACAATGTCCTTTATAAGATAGGGAGCGGATGCAAGCAGGAAGCTTGATAACAGATCCTTGCCTGCGACGAGAGCGTACTGTACAAATCCGCAGATATGGCAAGCGGCAACGCCTAAGATGCCCATTGCTATTCTCAGCGGTACACGCAGCTTGTCGGGCATATTTCTGAAGGGTATTCCGCTGATAGCCGCCATAGCGATAAAGCCGATTATAAATCCGCCCGTAGGACCGACTATCGAAGCGATTCCGCCCTTGAAGCCACTGAATACGGGAACGCCAACCGCACCGAGCAGAACATAAACGACTGTTGAAACGGTTGCTCTTGCTGTGCAGAGGTAAAAGCCGCAGAGGGCTATTGCAAAGGTCTGTAATGTAACCGGTACGCCGGAGGGCATCGGTATTGCTATCTGCGAAAGTACCGCAGTAATTGCCGCAAAGAGCGCACAAAGTACGATTGTTGTGATTTTCTGTCTGTTCATAATTTTTGTTTCCTTTCCTTTTTGTCAAACGACTTTAACAGAATACCACCGACAGCTCCTCGTGTCAACCAAACCGCACAAATGGGTGACAATCGAGAATGGTCTGCGTTATAACTTAATAACCTAATTGTACAAAATAACTAAAAGTTATGTGGTAAATGTGTGAAAAATGCAAATTGATTTTTTGACGTGCAGAGGTTATAATTAATTTAATTGAGAATGTTGTAAACGTTTAACAACACTCATAAGAATGAAACATATACAATTTATTTGGAGGTAATTAAAATGAAGTTATTAAAGGTATTATCCGCAAGTGCGGTTGCAGCTGCAGTAGCATCTACATTAGTAGTAGCAGCAGGTGCTGAAAAGGCAGGTCTTGGTTTCCAGACAGCTAACTGGCTGTTCAGAAACAACCTTGAGCAGAGCAAGATTTATGTTTGCGACACAAACGCTGAAGAAGGTAGCGGCGAGGCTGTAGGTGATGAGTATTTTGCACGTCCCGGTTCATTTGAAGATGTAACGATCGACAAGGACGGTACATATACAGCTAAGCTGACAGGTATAGAGGGTAAGGATCTTGGTGACAATGTTGCTACAGGCTTCAATGTTCTTAAGCTCTACACAAACATCGTTGTTGAAGATCACCCTGATCTTGTTATCACACTTACAAGCATTAAGTTCGCAGGCACAGAAATGCTTTCTGCTCCCGTTTCATTCGACTATGTTGAAGGCAACGACATCGCTGACTTAGATACAACAAAGCCCGATGCAAACTGTGCTGATAATAAGGATGCAGTCGTAGCAGGCTTAGCAGGCGTTCCGATCATCAACTCATGGTCACCTGACGCAGAAATTCTTGATGACAAGGCAGGCAACTTTGCAAGTGATATTGAAGTTACATTTGATGTAACAGGCTATGATAAGGCGCCCGCTGATACAGATGCTCCCGCAGATACAGATGCTCCTGCAGATACAGATGCTCCCGCTACAGATGCTCCCGCTACAGATGCTCCTACAACAGGTGATTCTACAAAGCCCAACACAAACACAGGTGTTGAAGGCATTGCAGCAGTTGCAGGTGTTGCACTCCTCGCAGCAGGTGCAGTAGTAGTTGCTAAGAAGAGAAAGTAATCTTAAAAAGATTAACTGATAATGACAGCCCTCATTCGTGAGGGCTGTTTTAATATCACGACCGAAAGAGGAAATATGAAAAAATCTATAATCAGACGTGCGATAGCTGTGTTTATTGCGGCGGCTATGCTTGCAGGCTGTGCGGCGCAGGACAGCGGTGTATTATCGTCTGTCGGAAACAGCTCGGCGACCGAAAGCAATGTGTCGTATATTGAGGATACGAGCAGTGTCGATGACAATTCCGAGGTTACTTCCGTTGACAGCTCCGTAACAGAGAGCGACGCATCTTCCGACACCTCCGAGCAGGAAGAAAGTAATACTTCAAAGCAGGAAAATACATCAAAGGCAGAGAACACCGAGAAGCCTGCCGATACAACAAAGGCACCGTCAACTGCCGACACGAAAAACAACAGCCAGAGCAAGCCTGCTTCATCTGCAAGCAATTTCACTGTTCAGTGGAAGAAGTCGAGCAGCTGGGAAGAGGGCGGCAGGAAGTGCGGAGGTTATGAGATCGTCATCACCAATAACTGCGATACGGTGAACAGCTGGACGGCAAAGGTAACCGTCCCCGGCAATACAAAGCTGATGTCGCAGTGGAACGGAATATTCAGCATTTCGGGAAACACAATGACGGTCAAGAACGAGAGCTACAACGGAACTATAGAAAAAGGAAAGAGCGTTTCATTCGGATTCAATTATTCGGCTGACGCTTATATCAATGAGGGTAAAGTGACGGTGAACGGAAGTACCGCAGGAACGAGTGCCGGAAATAATAACAATAATAGCAACAATAACAATAATACATCAACGACCAAAAAGCCGGCGGCAACAGTTCCTCAGGCACCGAGCGACCCTAAAGGCACTACACCGGTATCACAGCACGGTCAGCTTTCGGTAAAGAACGGACAGCTTGTCGATAAGAGCGGCAAGGGTTATCAGCTCAGAGGAATGAGTACACACGGGCTTACATGGTTCCCTGAATTCGTAAATGAGAGTGCATTCAAAACGCTCCGTGACGACTGGAATACGAATGTTGTCCGTCTTGCAATGTATGTTGACGAGTGGGGTAACGGTCAGTGCTATATGGGTAACAAGAGCGGAAGCCTTGAACTGCTTGAAAAGGGTGTTGACATCTGCATCAAGCTGGATATGTATGTTATCATTGACTGGCACGTTCTTAATCCCGGCGACCCGTCCAAGTATACAAACGAGGCGAAATCCTTCTTTGAAACGGTGTCAAAGAGATATGCAAAATATCCGAATGTAATTTACGAGATATGCAACGAGCCGAACGGCGGTGCATCGTGGAGCGGTAATATCAAGCCGTATGCGGAAAAGATAATACCCGTTATCCGTAAAAATGCGCCGAACTCGGTAATTATAGTAGGTACGCCAACATGGAGTCAGGAAATCGACAAGCCGCTTTCCGATCCGCTGAGCTACAAGAATGTAATGTATGCGTTCCACTTCTATGCGGCAACTCACGCAGGACTTCGCTCAAATGTAGAAAACTGTGTGGCACAGGGACTGCCTGTATTCGTGTCGGAATTCGGTACTTGTGACGCATCGGGCGGAGGTGCGAACGACTTCAACGAAACACAGAAGTGGCTTAGCTATTTTGACAAGCAAGGCATAAGCTACTGTAACTGGAGTATCTGCAACAAGGATGAAACCTGCTCGGTACTGCGGCCTGGAACATCGGCAAACGGTAACTGGAGCGAGAGCGATCTCACCGAAAACGGCAAGTGGATGCGTAACTGGTTCCGCAAGCACTAAGCGGCGTGTCGCCGCTGACAATTCCGACCTTTTGAGAGGTTTGCGGTTGGCTGGGCTTTGTGGGACGGTCGGGGTTGACGGTAGCTGAAAACAAGCTATCGAAATACTTGTTTGTTTGCTCCCGCCGTCAAACAATCGTGAATATACAGCAACCGTATTTAAAGGCGGAAATGCGAGCCGAGGCGCTCGGCTTCCGACCTTTTGAGAGGTTTGCGGTTGGTGTGACTTTGTGGGTCGGTCGGGAGTTAATGAAAACAAGGAGATAATATGCTGAACGATATTAAATGGTTATTTTTCGATGTCGGTTCAACACTTGTTGACGAAACCGAGTGTTATAATCATCGCATACGAGATGCTATTGCGGGAACAGATATTACCTTTGAGGAGTTTAACGAAAAACGTTTGTATTTTTCAAAGCAAAATCTGAAAGGCGATATTGAAGCACTGAGATATTTCGGACTTGCAAAAACTCCTTGGCATCATGAAGATGAAAAGCTCTATAAAGATTCCGAAAACGTACTCAAAATCCTATGTGAAAAAGGATACCGTATAGGTGTAATTGCCAACCAGTCAGCAGGCACTGAAAAACGACTTGAAAGCTACGGCTTGATGAAATATATACAGCTTGTTGTAGCTTCTGCCGAAGAAGGAGTTACCAAACCTGACAAAAGAATATTCGATATAGCACTAAAGCGAGCAGGATGCAGTCCGTCCGAAGCAGTAATGATCGGTGACAGAGTGGATAATGATATAATTCCCGCTAATGAAATGGGAATGATGACGATATGGGTGAGGCAAGGCTTAGGCAAATATTGGACGATTTCTGACGAGAGCGAAAAGGCTGATTTTACGGTGGATAACCTATCGGAGCTTTTGGACATTTTTTGATAAGGCTTAGGCGGAAATATTGCAAAAGTCTTAAGCACTATGAATGAAAGAATGGTTGTGTACTATGTTTAGCAAATTAAAACATCGGCTTGACAGGAAAAGCAAAAGGGTGGTTGCGCTGTTGGCAACGGCGATACTGCTCTGTGGGTTTACGGGGTGCGAAAGAAGTACTATTCCTGATGGTTCTGAGATATCGTACAGCGAAACGGGTTTTGACATTGAACGGATACGAAAAAATGTAATTGTTGACGGACAAGCGATCGAGATACCCATAAAGCTGAAAGAACTGCCTAAGGATTGGACATATGAAACTTCTGCTAATCGATTTGCGGAGGATAGATGTCACGTTGAAGTCAAGGACAAAAATGGCGATTTGCTTTTTAGCTGCGGAGCGGAAAACTACAAAGAGTCCAAAAAGGGTGACAGTAGGATTTTTGATGCTCCTTTTGAGAATGACAAATGTTCGGTTGACGGCATAACTCCATTTAAAACAACTAGAGAAGAAATCGTCGAAAGGTATGGTGAAGCAACAAGTATAAAAAATTTTAACAGTAAAAAATATGAAGGCTGGCAGGAATATAGATATGGTTCTCTCGAGGGAAAAACCTCGAATGATTGGCACGGCAAATGTCTTATTGTTACGTTTAACGAGAAAGGCATTGTTGATTGGGTTACCATTGTTTATACAGACTGAAATGACGCCTAAGAAAAGTATATAAACGACTGGGCAAGCCTTGAACGTTCTGTAATGCCGGCAGGCAGAGCAGAAGGAAGAGCCGAGGGCAGATCAGAATTATTATCTGAGCTGATAAAGCAGGGTATAATAACCGAAGAGCAGGCAAATAACTACAGAGACCGAAAAAACGAACTCCGTTCAGACTTATAAATGCAGAAACAGAATTTAAAACAACCATTATAAAAATCCGTGTCAGGCGACACGGATTTTTTCTGTTATAGCTGTTTTAATATGTGCAAGACCGTTTGCAATAAGGCATTGACCGGGGTAATATAGGGCAAGGCAGAAATTCGAGAACGGGAAATCTATTTTTGAGAAGTACGCCATCAGGAGCATTATATCGGATATAAGGAACAGCAGACTGCCGAGCGCAAGTATAAGGTTGAATCTGTTCTTTATGCGAATAAAGTTCATTATTGCTTTGCCTGTCATAATGCAGATTATAACAGCGTATGAAATGCCGATGATCTTCATAAGCGACGAGCCGAAGTCAAGAAGCGGTGAGAACATCATAAACAGCACTATGGGGATAAATATTATAATTGCGGGGATAAAGTCGGTGGGTCGGGGCTTTTGCATCAGCGAATATGCTATGAAATAGCAGATGTGACCTAATGCGAAAATCGCCGCTCCTGCGATGAAATTTAAGTTTATCGCTATATCTGCGCTCATTGCAAAGAATACGCCGACTGTCAGTATTACTGACGGCAGTTTCTTATCGGGGAAGTATTTCAGGGCGTATATCAGGTTTACTGTAGCGGCAAGCATAAAGAAGACGCTTGCGGTTATCTTTATCGGGTAGAGATGAGTAATTATCAGAGCTGTATCGCAAGCAAGCGATAAGCCGAGAAAAATAATGTTGAGCGGTAAAACGAGTTTTTTCATATATTTGTTTCCTCAGTCTGATTATTCAGTTCGATATTGATTTTTCTTGTGTATCGGGATAGCGGATATTCTCCGTCGTGGGATTCTCCGAAAAAGTAAGCGGACATATTTCCCGCCTGCGTAACTCTTGTAACTCCTGCACAGAGCAACAGTTTGGTAAGTTCTGCTCTGTCAGCCTTGTCGCAGATAAGCCCTGCGGTCTGCAAAAAGCCTTTTGCATTTCTCAGTGTACGCATTATGTTCTTTCTCGGAAGTCTTTTTACAAGCACATTGCACATCATAGGCGACAGCTCAAGTTCAAAGTCATCTTTTATGATAAGGCTGCAATTCTTACCGTAAAATACATCGGGAGAAATTTGCCGTATCCCGATTGCCTGTTCAAGACGGGCGGAGTAGCTTATGAGCGTATCTCTCGCCCGTGTGCCTATTGAGGTATTCCTGTGTTTTCCGACTGCCTTTTCAAGATACGGAAGGAACATTTCACAGAATAGGGTAAGCTCGGTTTTATCATCGGTGTCGATAAACACGGTCTGGCAGGAACTGCAGAGCAGTTGCTTTGTAGAGGCTATATGCTCGGCAAGAGCCGAAAATTTGTCTGTATGGTTTGCGTAATCGGAAATGTAGCAGAAACCGAGTTTGTGTCCCCATTCAATCAGCTTAACTCCCGGCGGAGCAAGTGAACGCACTGCTTTTACGGCTTCAGTACCGCCCCATACCACTATGCCGTCGGCAAAGCCTGCAAGCGTCTGGATAGTACGCACATCGCTTGATGGGGTATCAAAGACATATATGTAGCGTGACAGCAAAGGCTCATATTTGCAAAGCCGCTTTATTATGCGGATTGACAAGCCCTTATCGGCGGACGGAAGCTTCAGTATATTGATATTGCCTGCAAGAAGTCCTTCTGCAACGCTCATCACGGGTAAGCCGTCGGCATTTCCTGCGGCTATGTGGAACAGAACGCCGAGAGGTTTTGTCTGAATTTTTATTTTCGGAGTGATGCCGTTTGGAGAACCGATAAAGCCGTCTGAATCTCCAAGCTCGGTTTTCAGCCTGTATTCAAGATTTTCACGGCTGAGGCAGGCGAGTATAAGCTGTTTATAGTAATTTACATTTTCAACGTCAAGCGCTGAGAGCATATCGTCAAAAGCGCCGTTTTCTATATCCGTGCTGATTTTTTCGGCGGCAAGCATGACCTGTTTAGCAGAAAGCCGACAGTTTCCGAGAGTGTCACATATTCTGTCTTCAAAACGGGCTAACAGCTTGTCGCACATATCGTTTTCGTATATTTCGCCATCAAAGAAAATCATACGTTCACACCCTTTATTATCTCTTCTGCACCTGCCGCACAGGTCTTTATATCCTCCGGCGCAACTCTGCCGACAATTTCAAGAAACGGCGTTTTCAGTCCGCAGGAACATTCGCTTCCGTTATGAAGTATGCCGAGGTCATCTGTCATTACGGAAAGCACGGGGGTCGCTTTAACCATAGGAGTTATCAGGTTTACAAGTCCTGTCTTGCCGTTTTCAAGCGGTTTTAACGTATCGACATCTCTGATTATAACTCTGCTGTAAGCGGGAACGTGGAAGTGATGTTCCTTGCAGTCACAGTATAAAATCGGATGCTCTACTGCTCCGAAAAATTCGATAATATCGTTTTCCTTTATGCCGAGTACCTTTTCGGCAAGGCTGTAAAAGGAATTTTTGTCGGCTTGCTCGGCATAGAACTGTTTCCAGCCGCCGCCGAGCATTATGCGTGAGCCTTTCGGCATTTTAAGATAAATTTTACGCTCGTCCATTATTCTCAGCAGAAAATAAGTATAAGCCGGAAACCCCATGAATCTTGTCGGGAAACGTGAACGTGAATGCCTGACAATAAGATCTATAATCCTGTCAAAGTCAGGGGAATAGCCGCCTTTTTTATATGTCAGAATATAATTGCGGCTCAGTGCAGGAGTGAAGAATGTCGCACCGAAAGCCGTCTTTGTTACGGCGGTCTTGTTTCCTCTGTGGTGCTTGTAACCCATAATGATATAGTGGCACGGAACGGGAGATAACAGATTTCTCAGCTTTGATACACGCATAACCATTTTAAGTCCGCAGAGAAGGCCGCCCGTGTCAAAGGCTATCGTGCTTTTCCTGCCGCTTGTGCCGGAGGAAGTCGCTTTTATAAGCGGAATACAGCCTTTATTGAAAATCTGCTTTTTCTTGAACAGCAATGTGGGTATCACGGGAAGTCCGGACGCATCCGAGGGAGAGGATATACCAAGCTCCTCGCATATTCTGCGGTAGTCGTCGCAATGGGAAACGCAGTAGGAGAAATTTTTTTTTACGGCTTTGGTGAACAGTTCGTCGGAACTATCGGAATACGGGTCTTTTACCGAAAAGAGCAATCGTCTGTATTTCATCGGTCTTCCTCCGCTGTTTAAATACTTAATATAGTAAAATGATAACATAAATAGCACGGTGTGTCAATAAACGGTAAAACAAATGCGGTTTACTTAATTACCGTGTAACCTGTTACATTGCCTTGCTGATAATTTCGTGTGAAAACGGCGTAAAATTATCGGAAATCTGTAGACAATGACGATTATTTGTGATACAATAATAATAACACCCGTCGCAGAGGTTTTTTGTTTTGCGAATACAAGTAAACGATTACTCAAAACGTAAGCGGTACATAACAAAAAAATGCGGCGGTATTATGACAGATTTATAAAGCAGAGAATAAACTGCACAGAAAGGAATTTTTGCTATGAAGAACATACCCGATGTAAAGCTCGGAATTGCGGCTGTAAGCCGTGACTGTTTTCCCATGAGCCTTTCAGCTTCAAGATGTGAGGCTGTGGTAAAGGCATGTAAGGAGATCGGTGTTGACGTATTCAAATGTCCCACCACTATCGAAAGCGAAACACATATGATGCAGGCTCTTGAGGAGCTTAAGGGCGCAGGCTGCAACGCACTTGTCGTATACCTTGGAAACTTCGGTCCCGAGTCGGCTGAAACACTGCTTGCAAAGTATTTTGACGGTCCTGTAATGTTCGTTGCTGCGGCAGAGGAAACACAGGATAACTTAGTAGGCGGCAGAGGCGACGCTTACTGCGGCGTACTGAATGCAAGCTACAACTTAGCACTCAGAAACATCAAGGCATACATACCCGAATACCCTGTAGGAACAGCTACAGAGGTTGCAGATATGATAAAGGAATTTATCCCTGTTGCAAGAGCAGTTATCGGTCTTAACAACTTAAAGGTTATCTCATTCGGTCCTCGTCCTCAGGACTTCCTCGCTTGTAACGCTCCTATAAAGCAGCTTTACAACCTCGGCGTTGAGATCGAAGAGAACTCGGAGCTTGACCTTTATGCCGCATTCAACGAGCATAAGAATGACGCAAGAATCCCCGAAGTTGTTGCAGATATGGAGAAGGAGCTTGGCGACGGCAACAAGATGCCCGGTATCCTGCCCAGACTTGCACAGCTTGAGATCACGCTTCTTGACTGGATGGAAGCGCACAAGGGAAGCAGAAAGTACGTTGTATTTGCCAACAAGTGCTGGCCCTCATTCCAGACACAGTTCGGCTGTGTTCCCTGCTATGTAAACTCAAGACTTACAGCAAGAGGAATCCCCGTAGCGTGCGAGGTTGATATTTACGGTGCAATCAGCGAATATATCGGTGCCTGCATTTCAGAAGACGCAGTTACACTGCTCGACATCAACAACTCTGTTCCTGCAGATATGTATGTTGAGTCTATCAAGGACAAGTACAACTACACGCTCAAGGATACATTCATGGGCTTCCACTGCGGTAATACAGCTTCATGCAAGCTGACAAGCAAGGCTATGAAGTATCAGCTTATTATGCACAGAGGTCTTGAGCCTGATAAGGAGCCTGATATCACAAGAGGTACACTTGAGGGCGACATCGTTCCCGGCGACATCACATTCTTCCGTTTACAGAGCACAGCTGACGCTAAGCTGAGAGCTTATGTTGCCGAAGGTGAAGTTCTTCCCGTTGCTACACGTTCATTCGGTGCTATCGGCGTATTCGCTATCCCCGAAATGGGAAGATTCTACCGCAACGTTCTTATCAAGAAGAACTATCCTCACCACGGTGCAGTTGCATTCGGTCACTACGGCAAGGCTATCTTCGACACACTGAAGTACCTCGGTGTTGAGGATCTTGAATTCAACCGCCCCGCAGGTATGCTGTATGACGGTGAGAATCCTTACGCTAAGTATTGATTGTATCATATTAGCGTTACGGACGCTTGACAAATAATCGTTAAACGTGTATAATATAGTTAGACACGAAAGTTATTGCCTGACTGCATTTCACGCATAAAGGCGAAAGCCCTGAGAGCTGCAACTCTCAGGGCTTTCTTTTTGGGTTACTTGTCGGACTTGAATCTGTCTAACCACTTGCTTATGTAATTTGCAACTACACTTGCCATAACAGATAATACGAAAGTTATTAAATCCACTGCATTTCACCTCCTTCCTTGCGGAAGAAGCCGACAATGGAAAAAGTATATCATATTCAAACATATTCTGTCAATTACTGATATTTTTGCATTAGCAATTTATTTTTGCGAATATACTATCATTAATATCCGCCGGTAACGGAGGTAAAGTAAAGCTCGAACCGATAGAACGGCGAATTTGAAGCGGCTCACAGCCGCCCGCCGGTAACGGAGGTTAAGCAAAATTCAAACCGACAGAACGGCGAATTGTCAGCGGCGACCCGCCGCACTTGCAAAAACGGGGGATTTGTGGTACAATAAAACTAATTATTGACTAAAGTTTCGCTGTACAGGGGAGTACGGCGGTTGAAAGGATAAAGCTGATGGCAAAGAAAAATTATGACGATAACAGTCTTAAACAGCTGAAAGGACCCGATCAGGTACGACTGCGTCCGGGCGTTATATTCGGCTCGGACGGGCTTGACGGCTGTTGTCACTCCGTGTTTGAGATACTTTCAAACTCGATAGACGAGGCGAGAGAGGGCTTCGGAAAGAAGATAATCGTTACACGCTTCCTTGATAAAAGCATTGAAGTGCAGGACTACGGCAGAGGTATACCGATAGACTTCAATAAAAACGAGGAAAAGTACAACTGGGAGCTTGCCTTCTGCACACTGTACGCAGGCGGTAAGTACGATAACAACAGCGGAGATAACTACTCATATTCGCTCGGCCTTAACGGTCTGGGTCTTTGCTCGACGCAGTTTGCGGCGGAGTATATGGAGGTCGAAAGTAATAACGGAACGTGGATATACGACCTGAGATTTGAAAAGGGATACAACGTTGAAAAGGAAGAAAGAGGCTTCCGCCGTCACCAGTCGGACGGAACAACGGGTACAAAAATCAAGTGGAAGCCCGATCTTGATGTATTTACAGACATTGACGTACCGTTTGAATATTTTGACGATGTTCTGCGCAGACAGGCGGTAGTAAATGACGGGCTGACCTTTGTGCTGAGAAACGAAGTGCGTGACGAGGAAACAGGGGAAACACGCTTTGAAGAGCATATCTACTGCTATGAGAACGGCATCAGCGATTATCTGAAAGAAATCGTAGGCGATACAGCACTCACTACCGAGCAGGTATGGAGCGCACAGCGTACAGGTAAGGACAGAGAGGACAAGCCGGAATACAAGGTAAAGATGAAGGTCGCTTTTGTATTTTCAAACAAAGTACAACTTATACAGCATTATCACAATTCAAGCTGGCTTGAGCACGGCGGAAGTCCAGACAAGGCTATGCAGGCGGCATTCACAAATCAGATAGACGGCTGGCTGAAAGCTAACAGCAAGTACAACAAGACCGAGGGCAAGATAAAATTTACCGATATTGCCGACTGCCTTGTGTTTATATCTTCAAACTTCTCAACGCAGACAAGCTATGAGAATCAGACGAAAAAGAGCATAACCAATAAATTTATACAGGAGGCTATGACCGACTGGCTGAAGCATCAGCTTGAAGTGTACTTCCTTGAAAATCCGGATGAAGCGGTCAAGATATGCGAGCAGGTGCTGATAAACAAGCGTGCCCGTGAAAACGCCGCTAAGGCAAGAGATACAATAAAGAAACAGCTTTCGGGCAAGATAGACCTTGCGAACAGAATACCTAAGTTCGTTGACTGCAGGAGTAAGGATACGGCAAGACGAGAGCTTTATATAGTGGAGGGTGACTCGGCTTTAGGCGCTGTAAAGCAGGCGAGGGACGCAGACTATCAGGCGGTAATGCCTGTAAGAGGTAAGACGCTCAACTGCCTTAAGGCAAGCTATGACAAGATATTCAAGAGTGAGATCATCACGAACCTTATGAAGATACTCGGCTGCGGTGTTGAGGTAAAGGCAAAGGCGAACAAAGACCTTTCGACCTTTGATCTAAATAATCTCAGATGGGAAAAGATAATTATCTGTACCGATGCGGACTATGACGGATACCAGATAAGAACGCTTATTCTTACTATGCTGTACAGACTTGTTCCGACCGTAATAGAAAAGGGCTTTGTGTATATTGCTGAGTCGCCGCTTTATGAGATAAACAGCAAGGATATGACCTACTTTGCCTATACAGAAGCGGAAAAGCAGAGGATACTTGCCGATATAGGCGAGCAGAAGTATAAGATACAGCGTTCAAAGGGTCTTGGTGAGAACGAACCGGAAATGATGTCGCTTACCACTATGAACCCCGAAACAAGACGGCTTATAAGAGTAATGCCGGAGGATGCACAGAAAACGCAGGAAATATTCGAGCTACTGCTCGGTGATAACCTTGACGGAAGAAAGGACTATATCCGTGACTACGGCTATAAGTACCTTGACGATATAGACGTATCTTAAGCGGAGGATATATGGAAATTAACAGGATAGAGGTAATATCTGCCGTAGTGTCGGAGATGATAGCGACACTGCCCGAGGAAAGACGGCAGAAAGCGTACATTCATCTTTTCGGCACGGCGCAGACGGCAGGGCTTATCGCACTGCGCAGAGGTGTGAACGCAGAGCTTGCGCAGATAAGCGGACTGCTCCACGACTACCGTAAATATCTGACGGGTGTTGACGAAAAGCACGCAGAGGAAAGTGCTGACGCTGTAATGCCGATACTGGCAAAGACGGGGCTTTTCAGCGTGTGCGAGATAGGCAATATCACAAGAGCGATAGCGAACCACAGCGACAAGGAAAATGTCGGGCTTCCGCTTGACGAGGTACTGAAAGACGCAGATATTCTGCAACACGTTTTACAGAATACAACGCTCCCCATAAGAGATAAATACGAGAAACGCTTTGAAAAGCTGAAAAAAGAGTTTTCACTCTGAGCAGGGTATAAAGCTAAAAAGAGGTATAGATTTTGAGAAAAGGAAAGAACGAAAAGAGCGAGAAGAAGGTCGCTCCGAATAAAAACGCTTATATAGAGGGTGCAGGTATTGTCGAAAATCAGCCGATAACCGATACGCTGACCGAAAACTATATGCCGTATGCAATGAGCGTTATAGTTTCCCGTGCGCTCCCCGAAATTGACGGTTTCAAGCCGTCACACAGAAAACTGCTGTATACGATGTACAAGATGGGTCTGCTTACGGGGGCAAGAACGAAGTCGGCGAACATTGTCGGACAGACGATGAAATTAAATCCGCACGGCGATATGGCAATATACGAAACGATGGTAAGACTTGCAAGGGGCAACGAGGCGCTTCTGCACCCGTATGTTGACAGCAAGGGTAACTTCGGTAAGGCATATTCAAGAGATATGTCGTTTGCGGCGTCACGATATACAGAGGCAAAGCTTGACCCTATCTGCGCAGAAATATTTGCGGATATTGACCGTGATATAGTTGACTTTGTGCCGAACTACGATAACTCAATGACGGAGCCTGTACTGCTCCCCACAAGATTCCCTGCGGTACTGGTAAACAATAATGTCGGTATCGCCGTATCTATGGCGAGCAATATCTGCTCCTTCAATCTGTCGGAGGTATGTGAAACAGCCGCCGCACTTATGAAAAACCCCGAACACGATATTGTATCCACGCTTAAAGGACCGGATTTCCCCGGCGGAGGCTTCATATTACAGGACGAGAACGAGCTTCGCCGTATATATGCTACCGGACGTGGAAGCGTAAAGGTGCGCAGTAAGTATATCTATGACAAAGCGGCAAACTGTATCGAAGTGACCGAGATTCCGCCTACGACGACTATTGAAGCGATAATCGACAAGATAGTTGAGCAGGTAAAGCTGGGCAAGCTGAAAGAAATCTCGGACGTTCGTGATGAGTCGGACTTATCGGGTCTTAAGATAACTATTGATTTAAAGCGTGGGCAGGACAGCGAGGCGGTAATGAAAAAGCTGTTCAGGATAACTCCTTTACAGGACGTTTTCTCCTGCAACTTCAACATTCTTGTAGGCGGTATGCCGAAGGTTATGGGTGTTGCCGAGATACTTGAGCAGTGGACGGATTTCAGAATTACCTGTGTAAAGAGAAAGACAAAGTTCGAGCTTGCGAGGAAGAAAGAAAAACTCCATCTGCTGACAGGTCTTAAGAAGATACTGCTTGATATAGACAAGGCTATAAAGATAATCCGTGAAACAGAGGATGACGCAGAGGTCGTACCGAACCTTATGATAGGCTTCGGCATAGACGAAACGCAGGCTGAATATGTTGCGGATATAAAGCTGAGAAATATCAACAAGGGCTATATCTTGAAGCGCATCGAGGAAATAGACAGCCTTAAGGAAGAAATAGCTGATATGGAGGATATTCTTTCATCTGAGCGCAGAGTGAAGCAGATAATCATATCGGAGCTTGGTGATATAGCGAAGAAATACGGCAAGCCCAGAAAGACAATGTTTATCTACGGCACTGAGGACGAGGAGAACGAGGCGGAGGAGGAGATACCCGATTATCCCGTTAATCTGTTCTTCACCCGTGAGGGATATTTCAAGAAGATCACTCCTCAGTCGCTGAGAATGAGCGGTGAGCAGAAGCTCAAGGAAAACGATGAGATAATCGAAACCTATGACGGCAGTAACCGTGCGGAGCTTTTATTCTTCACAGATAAATTCCAGGTATATAAGGCAAGAGCCTGCGACTTTGAGGACGGAAAGGCGAGCGTGATGGGCGACTATCTGCCTGTAAAGCTGGAGCTTGACCCGGACGAGAGGATAATAAAGATGATAGCCGCAGAGGACTACAGCGGAACGCTTGTAATGTTCTTTGAAAACGGTAAATGTGCGAAGGTGCCTATGGCTTCGTTTGAAACAAAGACAAGGCGTAAAAAGCTGGCGAACGCATATAATGACGGCTCGCCGCTCGTATCTATGACGCTTATTGACGGCGACTGCGAGTTTATGCTAAGCTCGGACGCAGGCAAGGTCATGATATTCAACACCGTGCTTATCCTGCCCAAAGCGGCAAGGGATACGCAGGGCGTGCAGGTAATGAGGCTTACCAGAGCGAAACTCAGATCTGCGGTTAAATACAAGGACGGTATGATAAAGGACGCAGACAGCTACAGGACAAAGGCCGTGCCTGTTGCGGGAACGCTGTACGATGAGGACGTTGACCAGCTTAAGTTTGTTTAAAATATACGACATCGGTTTTTATAGATAATAATGCAGATGGGGTTTGGGGCGTAGCCCCAAGGCAGGTCGCAGGGACGCCAGTCCCCGTGTTTTCCCCCTTTCCGGGGGAAAGGGGGAAGGGGGATAGGGATGTGGAATTTGCTGTTTGTTTAAAGAATAGATTTTCTCTGCAAATTGAAGCAACATCGACCCTTTTAAAATATCTTTTAAACCTTGAAATTCACCCGCCACTGTGCTATACTTAAATTACGTCTTTATAATGACGTGAGAGGTTATAATTCAGGCGGTCAGCCACAGTAAAAAGAGGTAGAAAAAATGCTCAGCGATATTGAAATTGCCCAGAACGCAAAAATGCTAAAAATAAAGGATATAGCAAAGGAACTCGGAATTGACGAGGAGGAGCTTATACCCTACGGTCACTACAAGGCGAAGATCTCACAGGAATGTATAGACCGTCTTGAAAGCGAAGAGGACGGCAAGCTGATACTTGTTACGGCTATAAACCCCACTCCTGCAGGAGAGGGCAAGACAACTACTTCCGTAGGTCTTGCGGAGGGTATGTACAAGATAGGCAAAAAGGCTGTACTTGCACTGCGTGAGCCGTCATTGGGTCCCGTCTTTGGTATAAAGGGCGGTGCGGCAGGCGGAGGATATGCGCAGGTAGTGCCTATGGAGGATATAAATCTTCACTTCACGGGGGATATGCACGCAATCACTTCCGCAAACAATCTGCTTTGCGCACTTATAGATAACCACATTCAGCAGGGAAACGTACTCGGAATAGACCCCAGACGCATACAGATAAAGCGTTGTCTTGATATGAACGACAGAGCGCTGAGAAACTGCATAATCGGTCTTGGCGGCAAGGTGAACGGCGTTCCGAGAGAGGATCACTTCCAGATAACCGTTGCAAGCGAGATAATGGCAATACTGTGTCTTGCGGACGATCTTGTTGATCTTAAGGCAAGGCTCGGCAGAATACTTGTTGCGTATACTTATGACGGAAAGCCCGTATTCGCTTCTGATGTTGAGGCGGTAGGCGCAATGACAGCACTCTTAAAGGACGCTATCAACCCCAACCTCGTGCAGACGCTTGAAAATACTCCCGCTATCATTCACGGCGGTCCGTTTGCAAATATTGCTCACGGCTGTAACAGCGTAAGAGCGACCAAGCTTGCGTTAAAGCTTGGCGACTATGCCATAACCGAGGCAGGCTTCGGCAGTGATCTCGGTGCGGAGAAGTTCTTTGACATAAAGTGCCGTTACGCAGGACTTAAGCCCTCGTGTACGGTCATAGTAGCTACTATCCGTGCTTTGAAATACAACGGCGGTGTTCCGAAAACCGAGCTTACCGCAGAGAACACAGAGGCTCTCAGAAAGGGCATCGTAAACCTCGGCGCACATATAGAGAATATGCGTAAATACGGCGTGCCTGCAGTTGTTGCGATAAACCACTTCTATACCGATACAGAGGCTGAAATAGCTATTGTCCGTGAATACTGCGAGAAGATGGGCGCAAAGGTCGCATTCTCCGATGTATTCTTAAAGGGCGGAGAAGGCGGTATCGAGCTTGCAAACGCTGTTATAGATACAATAAACGAAAACGAGGGCAAGACGAATTTTGCTCCTATATATGACGAGAAGCTTTCCATAAAGGAAAAGCTGAATATAATCGTAAGGGAAATCTACCGTGCGGACGGCGTAAGCTATACAACGGGTGCGGAAAAGGCAATAAAGGAAATTGAAGCTATCGGCTTTGACAAGTTGCCTGTATGCGTTGCAAAGACGCAGTATTCCTTATCGGACGACCCGACAAAGCTCGGTTGCCCGAAGGACTTTACGATAACCGTCCGTGATGTAAAGCTGTCGGCAGGTGCAGGCTTTGTTGTCGCACTTACTGGCGACATTATGACAATGCCCGGACTGCCTAAGGTTCCTGCTGCAAACAAGATAGATGTAAGCGCAGACGGCGAGATAAGCGGTCTGTTCTGATGGAACGGTTTATTTCAGATTCGCCTGAAGAAACGGTTGAAATCGGCAAAAAGATAGCCTCTTATCTGAAAGCCGGCGACTGTGTGCTTTATACCGGTGAAATGGGCGCAGGAAAAACGCACTTAACAAAGGGTATAGCGGAATATTTCGGCAGTACGGATGATGTTACAAGCCCTACCTTCGCTCTTGTGAACGAATATGAGGGCGATGTGCCGATTTTTCACTTTGACCTTTTCAGAATAAACACGCTCGACGATTTGTACGCTATCGGATTTTTCGACTACCTCGACCGAGGCGGAATAATGTGTATAGAGTGGAGCGAGAACATACCTGAGCTTGCCTCATATCTTGACGGCAGGTGCGGTGTGAATATCACTAAAACAGGGGATAATTCAAGAGTAATTGAATATATTCCGCAGGAGGAACTATGCTGATACTCGGTATCGACACTGCCGCCGCTCCTTGCTGTGCCGCCGTGTATGATACGGAAAAGGGACAGATACTCGGCAGTACGGTGATAAACAACAAGCTGACGCACAGCGTGACGCTTATGCCTGTCGTAAGGGATCTTGTCAGAAATGCGGAGCTTTCTATGGAGGATATAGGGCTTTTCGCAGTGGCGAACGGTCCGGGTTCTTTCACGGGACTTCGTATAGGCATATCGGCGGTAAAAGGGCTTGCCTTTGCATTGTCGAAGCCTTGTGCGGCAGTTTCGACGCTTGAGGCTATGGCGTATAATGTTACGGCTTATGACTGCGTTGTCTGCGCCGCAATGGACGCAAGGTGCAATCAGGTTTATGTTGCACTGTTTCGCATTGAGGACGGCAAGGTTGAAAGGCTGACCAAAGAAGAATGTCTGAAAACAGACGAGGCGGCAAGAATGCTGTCGGAATATGACGATGATATAATGCTTGTCGGCGACGGCGCATTTATAATGAAAAAAGCAACGGATAACGAGGGAATGGAAAATGTGAAGATCGCCCCCGATCCGTTAAGATACCAGACGGGCTACGGTGTATGCCTTGCGGCTGTAAACGCACCGCAGTTAACGCCCGAACAGCTTATGCCGATGTATCTTAAGCTGCCGCAGGCTCAGCGTGAGCTTATGGCAAAAAATGCTGAGGTATATAAAGAAAGGAAAGAATAAAAATGCTGGCAATAGGTAGCGACCACGCAGGATATGAGCTGAAGTGCGAGGTTAAGAAGTTCCTTGATGAGCTTAAGGTCGAGTATATCGACTGCGGCTGTAACGGAGAGAGAGCGGATTACCCCGACATCGCAGAAAAGACCTGCGAGAAAATCAAAAGCGGAGAGTGCGACAAGGGCATTCTGATATGCGGTACGGGTATAGGCATCAGCATATCCGCAAACAAGATAAAGGGTATCCGTGCGGCTTTATGTCAGGATTATTATACAGCAAAGTACACACGCCTTCACAATGACGCTAATGTTCTGTGCATGGGCGGCAGAGTTATAGGAGCGGGTACGGCTGAAGAAATAGTAAGAGTATTCCTGTCAACCGAGTTCGAGGGCGGAAGACACGCAGCCCGTGTTGACAAGATGATGGCGCTTGAGAATAAGTAAGTAATCAAAGTCTGCGGATTTTTCCCTATGAAAATCACGGCAGGGCTATAAAAACTAATCCAACAATACATAGGGAGAAAAGAGAATGTTATGGCAAACGAGAAACTTCACATCTGTGACCACCCCCTTGTACAGCACAAGGTATCTCTTTTGAGAGATAAGAACACGGGCGCAAAGGAATTCAGAGAGCTTGTAAGCGAAATTTCAATGCTTATGTGCTATGAGGCAACGAGAGATCTTCCTCTTAAGAAGGTACAGATTCAGACTCCCATAGCTATCGCAGAGTCAAATGTTATCTCAGGCAGAAAGCTCGCATTTGTACCTATCCTCCGTGCAGGTCTTGGTATGACCGAGGGCGTTATGGCACTTGTTCCTGCCGCAAAGATAGGTCATATCGGTATATTCAGAGGAAAGGGCGGATCGGATAAAACGGTCGCAAACGAGTATTACTGCAAGCTCCCGTTTGATATAAACGAGCGTGACGTAATAGTTACCGATATTATGCTCGCTACAGGCACATCGGCTGTACACGCTATACGCAAGATCAAGGAAGCCGGCGCACATTCTATAAAGTTTATGTGCATTATCGCTGCTCCCGAGGGCATAGCCGCTATACACAAGGAATTCCCTGATGTAGAGATCTACTGCGGTGCGCTTGACGACGGTCTTAATGAGGATCTGTATATCACTCCCGGCGTAGGTGACGCAGGCGACAGACTGTTCGGAACAAAGTAAGCCATATAAAATCATTGAGCCTGCCGCAATTGCGGCAGGCTCCTTTAAACCCGTGCGGTTAATTTTTGCGTGGCTGAAGCCCTGTCATAAAGCCGTCAAGTGCGGCAGAGCATATATCGCCGCCGACAATTCTGCCGCTGACGATGATAAGGTTCATTCTGATGTTATCAAGCGTGTTTCCGCTGTCATCGGTGTAATCGGTTATAATATATGTATATTGTACTGCGTCCTCGCCCTTATACAGCGATAAATCAAAGCCGCACTGCTTTTGCAAAGCATTGTAGTTTTCGTATACGCTGCCGAATACGGCAGGGATAACGATATTCTGTACGGTTTCGCTGTCGGCGGATATGCTGTAGCCGAGCGTTTTTGCGTAATCTGCTCTGTCGCTGTACGTTTCACCGCATATTGCACTGCGGCGGCACATAACAAGAACGGTAAGCAGTATAACGAAAAGAGCGGCAGGGATAACAAGCAAGCGGATAATTTTTCTGTGTTTCATTTTTCCTCCGTTATGTCAATTTATTGTCAGGTCGGTCGGTTGCGGGGACAGTCACTTGAAATTTACTAAAATCTATGCTGAAATATTCAGCAAAATGCTGAAATTTTAACGCAATCTTTAACACGTTTAAGTATTAATTGCAAAATTTCACTAAAATTATCCGCTTTCATTTGTGATTTGTAACAAATTCGAACGGAATTTACTTTATTCAAGGCTGAGATTTGGCTAAAATTTGTATAAATTGTACACAAAAAGGACAAAATTTAAATGCGTTTTATATGTGTTGGTGATTTTGCATAACGCAAGGCTTTGATATTTGGGTAATTAGGTACTATCATTTTCGGCTCGATTTTGTTAAAATATTAGCGTAAGGTTATTCTGCAATAAAACAGGAGGTCACACATAAATGGCAAGTTTATCTTTAAGAGGTATCTATAAGCGTTACCCCGGCGGCGTAGTAGCCGTTTCTGACTTTACTATGAACATCAAGGACAAGGAGTTCATTATCCTCGTTGGCCCTTCAGGTTGCGGTAAGTCAACAACATTAAGAATGATTGCAGGTCTTGAGGAAATTTCCGAAGGCGAGCTTTTCATCGGCGACAGACTCGTTAATGACGTAGCTCCTAAGGATCGTGATATTGCGATGGTTTTCCAGAACTACGCTCTGTATCCTCATATGACTGTTTTCGAGAACATGGCATTCGGCTTAAAGCTGAGAAAGGTGCCCAAGGATGAGATCAAGAAGCTCGTTGAAGAAGCTGCTAAGATCCTCGACATCGCACATCTTCTCGACAGAAAGCCCAAGGCTTTATCAGGTGGTCAGAGACAGCGTGTAGCTTTAGGTAGAGCTATCGTTCGTGATCCTCAGGTATTCTTACTTGACGAGCCTCTTTCAAACCTTGACGCTAAGCTCCGTGCACAGATGAGAACCGAGCTTTCAAAGCTCCACAAGAAGTTAGGTACTACATTCATCTACGTTACTCATGACCAGATCGAGGCTATGACGATGGGTGACAGAATCGTAGTTATGAAGGATGGTTACATCCAGCAGATCGACTCACCTATCAACCTGTATGAGAACCCCGTTAACAAGTTCGTTGCAGGCTTCATGGGTTCACCCCAGATGAACTTCATCAACGCTAAGCTTATCATGCTCAACGGCAAGTACACAGTTGAATTCGGTTCGGAAGATACAAAGACAACAAGAGGCAGAAAGTTCTATGTTGAACTGCCCGGTGCTAAGACAGATACAGAAGCTCTTAAGTACTATGTTGACAAGGAAGTTATCCTTGGTATCCGTCCCGAGAACATTCACGATGAAGAAATGTTCCTTTCAAACGCTAAGACAGGTATGATCGAAGCTACAGTAGACGTTACCGAAATGATGGGTGCTGAGTCTTACCTCTACCTCACATGTGAAGGTATCCCGCTGACAGCAAGAGTATCTCCCAGATGTACAGCTCGTCCTCAGGACGTTATCAAGCTTGCTCTTGATCCTAACAAGGTACACCTGTTCGATCCTAACGATGAGCATTCAATCTTAGTTTAATTGTTAAAACAGATCGCATTATCCCCCGACTGCAAGGTCGGGGGATTTGTTTTGTGTAAGACCTTAAAAATAGGAAGATCTGAATTTTTCAGAATGTATAGGATAAAGTTAACATTCAGCATGAATTATGATTTGTGCCGACTAAGAACGGCAAAGATTTGAAAATCATAGTATTGATATATTTTCAATATATCAAATTATATTTAAGCAAGTGGCTTGAACAAAGATGAAAAGAGTACAAATATTGTATTATACTATAGTTGAAACTTATGTCGAAATGTGTTATAATAACCTCAGACATAAAATCCACCGTTAGTGGATTTAGCTGTGCTTTGCACGACTTGCGGCACACCGCAAGTCTGAGAACATTTTAACATATAAACTTTTGCAGACAGGCAAAAGACGGCGTATCGCTGTGTCGGATTGCGCCGATTTGATTTATATTCTGACGAAAATTGGGGTGATACCAGATGTCCAAAGCTAAACTTACTATTGATGAACAGATTCAAAAAATGAAGTCCAGCGGTATTATGTTTAATATCTTCACTGAAGAGCAAGCTAAAGATTTCATTTCTAATAATACATATTATTTTAAGATAAAAGCTTTTCAGAAAAATTATTACAAAAATGGCGATGACAAGTATATAAATTTGGAATTCGCGTATTTAAAAGATTTCTCAACAATTGATATGAGATTTCGCAAGTTAATCCTTTCTATGGTGCTTAGCATTGAGCATAGTATGAAAGTAAAACTTAATGCTGATATATCCAACGATCCTAGCGAAGATGGTTATTCTATCGTAAATGAATTTTTGAACAGTAAAGATGGCAGGTATATAGTCAAAGCGCTGTATACAAAAACGCAATCGAATTATGCAGGTGAATTGATAAAGAAATACTGCTCTCATAAATTTGCTCCGGGTTCTGCTACGCCGTATCATTTTGACTGTCCTTTTTGGGTTTTGCTTGAAATTCTGTCGTTTGGCGATTTTATTAAATTTTACAATTTTTATTATGATAAGCATGCACACGCAAATCCACTTCAAGAAATTTTATTTCCGGTAAGATGTTTGAGAAATGCCGCGGCTCATAATAATTGTGTCCTTAACTCGCTAAAGCGGTCTGATCACCCTAATTTTACCGTTAATAAGGAGGTGAGTTCCGATGTTTCAAAAATAAAGACAATTTCAGCAAGTTCACGAAAAAACTGTATGGCTGTGCCGGCTTTACATGATTTTGCTGCTTTGCTTATGGCTTTTTTGATTATAGTTGAAAGCAAAGCTACGCTTGTACACACAATCGAAGATTTGGAAGATTTTTTGAATAGATTTAAGAAACACAGTGATTATTATTCATCAAATAGCGACATCACCAAAACTTTTATTTTTTTTGAAAAAATCGTTGACAATTTTAAAAAAATCGTATATAATAATATTGATGTTCAAAAGCCATAGTTTATGGCTCAAAAGGGGTAACGTCCGCGTTATCCCTTTTGTTGTATATTGAAAGTTTGGCAAATCATCAATAGTTGGCATAAAAAGACTGCAAATCTTAAAACTGATTTGCAGTCTTTTCGTTATTCGGAAAACTATACGGTCAATGTTCCGTTCTCACTTATTTCAAGAAGCAGAAGCTGTTCTTCCTTGCCGGTATCGGCATTTATATATACGAGCATCTGTCTGCCGTCAGGAGAGGTGCAGTGAAATTCATAGCAATAAAGCTCGTTTGTGCCTGCGGAAGGCACTACGGCAAGTGAGGTATCAGTAACTGTAAGCTCTGATGAGAGCTGTTTTCTTGCTTGCTCTGCGGTAATCTTCGGCTCGGGCAGATTACGCTTCTTGTGGTTTGTGATATATCCTCTGCCGTCAAAGCTGAGTATATCGCCGTTATCCATTGCCACGCCGACTTTGATAAGGTCGGTGTACATCGTTATATCGCCCTGTGTGCCTGCAAAGTTCACAAGGCAGACGTTGCCGTTTATCTCATAATATGTGTCGGTTATGTGGTTTATGCCGAGCATAGAGAGATATTCTTCAGCCTTTGCGACAGCCTCAAGAGCGGTGACAGAGCGTGTCGGAACACTTCTGCCGCAGAGCATATAGCTGAGATAACCTCCGTTTTTTGTCACGGCTATGGTGGTGCTGTCCTTTGTAAAGACGTAGGACGGCATTTTTCCCTGTTCATCATTTTTGTCATCGTGTGACAAGCCGACAGTGCCGCAGGCTTTCTCGGCTTTTTTCAGTGCATCCGAAAGGGTGACCGCCGATGCGGATTTCAGCATTTCGGGATCTTTTTCGAGGATATGGTCGGAGAAGGGTCCGTCATATATAAGCGTCGGGTAGTTGTCATAGCCTTCTTCAAAATCGGTGAAGCCCTCCGTTATATACGAAGGCTCATCGCTGTTTTTTGCTTCCTGCACTTCTGTTGCGGCTTTTTCAAAGGATAATTCGCCGTTTGTTATGCGCTGTTCCACCTTCCACATATTGTCGGCAAGGCGGTCGGCATATTCGCCGAGCGTTTTAAGCGATTTTCTGTCGTCCTCCGTCAGCGTTTCTCCGTCGGAATAACGCTTTGCAAGGCTCTTTGAGAAGTTGCCCACCTGCGACAGAAATTTATAGGTGTTTTCAAGATGAAGCTCGGATACCGGAAGCTCGGCAAGTGAGGCTTTTGCTGTTGATGCATCGCTCCACAGCTTTGACGAAAGCTGTGTCATCATCTCCGGTGTGCCTGCATACATACCCTTGTAAAGCGTGTTCTTGATGTTGTCGATTTCAGCCGACAGATCCTCTACATTTCGTGTCATACTCTGCTCAAAGCTCCTTTTATAACGGACGGAGCTGTTCATATTCAGCGTGGCAGATATGCCTGCGGCAACCGATACGGCGGTAAAAAAGCTGATTATCCGCACAAAACAACGTTTTGAAATATACATATTATGTTCTTCCTTTCATAAAATCGGCGGTAATGCGTATACAAGGTTATTTTTTCATAAAAATTTCAGAATATACCCTGTTTTTTTATCGCAAAATGGTGTATAATTAAAACGATTATAGACAAGCGGGCAACGCCCTATAGATAAGTGGGCGAAGTCCCAATGAAAAGGAGACGGAATTTTGATATATCTGGATAATGCCGCCACTACAAAGCCCTGCGAGCAGGCAATAAAAGCGGCTGAAGATGCCGCAAGAAGCTGTTTCGGCAATGTATCGTCACTGCACAGGCTCGGTATTGAGTCCGAAAAGCTGATGAACAGTGCAAAGAAAACGATTCTTAAAAAGCTGGGGCTGCAGGGAGAAATATATTTTACATCGGGTGCGACTGAAAGCAACAATCTTGCGATAAGAGGAGTCGCAGACGCTTATAAGCGCAGGGGGAACAAGATAGTTACCACGGCTATGGAGCATCCATCCGTAGCAAGAACAATGGATTATCTTGAAAAGCTGGGCTTTGAAATAGTCCGTTTGTCGCCTAAGGATGCTATTGATAATTTCGAGCAGTATATTGCGGATAATGTCACACAGGATACTATACTTGTATCGTGCATGGCTGTAAACAACGAGAACGGCTTTAAGGTCGATACCGAAAAGCTGTACAGACTCGTAAAAAATGCGAACAGCGAAACTATCGTTCATATAGACGGCGTACAGGGCTTTTGCAAGGTGACGCTTAAGGGCGATCTTATCAGCCTTTCGGGGCATAAGATACACGGCTTTAAGGGCATAGGAGCAATGTACTGTGCGGATAAGATAAGATTCACTCCGCTTGTATACGGCGGAGGACAGCAGAAAAATCTTCGTCCGGGAACAGAGCCTACCGAGCTTATAGCATCATTCGAGGCAGCTGTGAAGGCATACCCTACCGACCTTACGCATTACAGTGAGCTGAACGGTTATCTGCGTGACAGGCTTTCAAAAATGGAGGACGTTTATATAAACAGCCCGGACAACAGCGTGTATAACATACTGAGTTTCTCTGTGCTTGGGGTGAGAAGCGAGATAATGCTTCATTCGCTCGAAGAAAAAGAGATTTATGTGAGCAGCGGCTCTGCCTGCTCAAAGGGCAAGATAAGCTCGGTGCCCGACGCTTTCGGAATGAACAGCGAAAGAGCGGACAGCACTATAAGAGTGAGCTTTTCGATGGAAACAACAAAGGAAGACATTGACGCACTCTGCGATGAAATAGAAAACGGCATTTCACGGTTCAGACGTACAAAGAAAAGCCGCAGGAAAGGAAACATATAATGAACGAACTTATAATGGCAAAATACGGCGAGATAGCGCTGAAAGGGCTTAACAAAGGCACTTTTGAGGATATACTCGTAAAGAATATCAGAAGAAGACTGCGTCACTGCGGTAAATTTCATTACATGAGAAAGCAGTCTACCATATACATAGAGCCTGTGGGCGAATGCGACCTTGACGAAGTTATCGAAAAGCTGAAGGTAATATTCGGTATAGGCGCATTACAGCGTTGTGCGGTGTTCGAAAAGGATTTCGAGCAGATAAAGTCGCAGGGCGTGCCTTATCTTGAAAATGCGCTTAAAAACGCAAAAACGTTCAAGGTTGACGCAAAGCGTTCAGACAAATCGTTCCCTATGAAAACTCCCGAAATACAGGCGGAGCTTGGCGGTGCTATACTTGAAGCGTATCCCCATCTGTCTGTAGACGTTCATAATCCCGAAATTACCGTAATGTGCGAGATAAGGGACAAGGGTGCGTATGTCAGTGCCGAGCGTATAATCGGTGCGGGCGGTATGCCTGTAGGCAGCTCGGGCAAGGCTCTGCTTTTGCTGTCGGGCGGTATCGACAGCCCTGTTGCAGGCTATATGATGGCGAAGCGAGGTCTTATTGTGGACGGTATTCATTTTGTAAGCCCTCCATATACATCCGAGCGTGCGCTGATGAAGGTTGAAACGCTCTGCGAAAAGCTGACAAGCTATTGCGGAGATATCAGATTCTACTGCGTTCCGTTTACGGAGATACAGGAAGCGCTGAGGGATAACTGCCCCGAAGAATTTTTCACAATAATTATGCGCAGGCTTATGGTGAAAATCGCCAACATAATTGCCGAAAGAAACGAGTACGGCGCACTTGTCACAGGTGAAAGCGTGGGACAGGTGGCAAGTCAGACATTAAAGGCTATACAGTGTACCGATGCCGCCGCAGAATATCCGGTATTCCGCCCTGTTATCGGTATGGATAAGAAGGAAATTATAGATATAGCACGAAAGATAGATACGTTTGAAACATCGACCCTGCCTTATGAGGACTGCTGTACGGTATTTACGCCGAAGCACCCCAAGACACGCCCTGTATTTGACGAGGTCATAAAGGCTGAGCAGTCGTTTGACTTTGCACCTCTCATAGAAAAGGCTGTAGAGGGTACAACGGTAAAGCTGTTCAGAATCGAGAGCAAGGAAGAACAGGAATAAGCCTTGATTTTTAAAGGAGATGTGGCATTATGAGCCGTATCGGAGAGCTTCAGCTCGATATTGACAAAACCGCCGGAAATGTAGTACAATTATTAGTTAGCAAGGGAAAGAAGATAGCCTGTGCGGAGAGCTGTACGGGCGGCCTTATCAGCGCCGCAATAACTTCCGTAAGCGGTTCTTCAGCCGTAATGGATATGAGCATCTGCACCTATGCCATAAGCGCAAAGGAGCGGTTTATAGGCGTACCTGCCGCAATAATAGATAAATACGGTGTTGTCAGCGCCGAAACCGCAGCGGCTATGGCTGAAGGGGTGAGAAAGACGGCAGGAAGCGATATAGGAATATCGGTCACCGGCATAGCAGGTCCTACGGGAGCTGAGCCGGGCAAGCCTGTCGGCACTGTATATATCGGGCTTAGCGTGGCAGGAAATACGCAGGCACGGCTTGCTTTTACCGACCCCACGCTCGCAAAAGACGAAAACGCAAGAGAATATATAAGAAAAAACACGGTGCTTACCGCTTTGCAGTGGGTTGCCGAAAATATATAAATAGAGCAAGAGAAAACACACAAGCAAGGAGACTGTTATGGAAAGCGATAACAAATTTGAAAATGATACAGGCGGTATGTCTGTTGACGAGATAATCGCAGATATTGACAGAAAGACAGCAAACGCAGAGGCGCTTGAAGAGAACTCGGTAGGCGTTACGCCGGAGGGCGAAAATGAGATGTCAGACGAACAGGCCGCAGTCAGTGCGGACGAAGCCGATACTGCCGCCGAACATATACCGGTCGATGATGAAAGCACGATAGACGAGCTTTCGGGCGCCGATGAAATGTCAGACGGTCAGGAGGCACTTGAAGAAAAAAGCGCCGAATTAGCCGAAGAAGCAAACGTTGATGCGACAGCAAAAACAGAGAAGAAACCTAACTTCTTTTATCGCCTTGTAAGAGGCATTATCCCGTGGAAAGGCGACGATACCGGACTTGTAATAAGAAAAATTATATTTATAGTGGCATTTATAGTTTTTCTGGCGACAGCTATACCGCTTCTTGCGGATATACTTTCTATGTACAAGGACGAGCAGGTAAGTAAGGGTATTTCGCAGATGTATCAGCTTGATGCCAATACGGATGTTCCCGAAAATAACAAGGATATACTTCCCTCGTTCAAGAAACTTCTTGAAATAAATCCCGACACAGTGGGATATATAAAGATAGACGGCACTCTTGTGGATTATCCCGTTGTAAAGGGAACCGATAACGACTATTACCTTACCCATGACTTTTATAAGAACGAAAGCCGCAGCGGTACGGTAATGATGGATTACCGCAACAAAGTGACGGCTGACGGTCACTCGGGCAATCTGGTGCTGTACGGTCACAATATGGCGGTAGGCACATTCTTTGCACCGCTGAACGAATACTGGCGCACAATGTACGATTCGTATGACGAGCCGAGCAAGTCTTTCTACAAAGAGCATCCCGTTATAAGATTCGATACATTATATGAGCAGGCAGAGTGGAAGGTTTTCGGCTTCGGCATATTCAATGTTGCCGAGTCAAGAGGAGAAGTGTATGAATATAATCAGAAGCTCGATTTCACATCCGAAGACGATTTCAACGATTATATCATAAATATAATGGACAGAAGCGATATTTTCACCGATGTCGATTTAAAATACGGCGATGATATTCTTACGCTTTCAACGTGTTGCTGGCCTTACGAGGGCAGTGGCGACACGGTAAGACTTGCGATATTCGCAAGGAAGATAAGGAAAGGTGAAAGCGACAGCGTTGATGTGGAAAAGGCTGTCGGAAATCCTTATGTAAGGCGCTGGCAGTGGGTATACGACAAAGTAAGCGGAGGATATGACTGGTTCCAGAGCACATGGGACAGAAGAAAGCTGTTAAGCTACGATGCGGAAGACGCAAAGCGTGACAACTATTCCTTCCCCGATAAGACAGACTGACGCTAAGCCCGGTCACGTTAAATATAAGGAGCATAAATGACAACATACATGGAAAAGTATCCACGCCGTAACGGTGTGGCTGCAAAAAAGCCGGGTTTTTGGAAAAGACTTATCAAGGGCATTATCCCGTGGAAAGGCGACAGTGCGGCGGCGGTCATCAGAAAACTGGTGTTTATAATCGCACTGATCATATTTCTTGCCACGGCTATACCGCTTGTTTCGGACGTATTTATGATGTTCCGTGACCAGTGGAGAAGTCAGGGAATATCGAACATATATATTCCCGACGGAAACAGCGGCGGCGCAAGCAAGGAAATACTTCCCTCGTTCAAGAAGCTGCTTGAAATAAATCCCGATACGGTAGGCTACCTCAAAATAGACGGTACGGCGATTGATTATCCCGTTGTAAAGGGTAAAGACAACGACTACTATCTCACGCACGATTTCTACGGAGAAAAGAGCAAGAGCGGTTCTGTAATGATGGACTGCAACTGTGTGGTTTCTCCGGATGGAAATTCGGGCAATATGGTGCTTTACGGTCATAATATGGCTGTCGGCACGTTCTTTGCCTGCCTCAGTGAATACTGGAGAACGCTTTATGACAGCTATGATGCGCCGTCAATGCAGTTCTACAAGGATCATCCGACCATAACGTTCAATACCCTTTATGAAGAAGCAGAGTGGAAGATATTCGGCATAGGGCTTTTCAATATCTATGAAGAGTACGGTGAAGTGTACTATAATTACAATAATAAGCACGACTTTACTTCCCGTGACGACTTCAACAATTTTATAATTGATCTTATGGACAGAAGTGATATTTTCACCGATGTAGATATAGAGTACGGTGACGATATATTGACACTTTCTACTTGCTATTGGCCGTTCCGCTCGGATATGGACAATGTGCGTCTTGCGATATTTGCAAGAAAGGTACGTCCCGGTGAAAGCACCTATGTCGATGTAAGCAAGGCTAAGGTGAACACTTATGTAAAGCGTTGGCAGTGGGTATATGATAATATCGGCGGCGGATACGACTGGTCACAGAGCAACTGGGACAGAAGAAAGCTGCTCAGCTATACAGCGGAAGATGCGGAAAGGGACGGTTACACGTTTATTGACGACATAAACGACAGTGACGGAATATATGATTATAACAACGGCGACGGATATGACTATTGATATTGTCGCCTGATGCTGTGCGAGGCGGTGTGGCTTTGGAAGAACAGAATGAAACAAAAACGGCAAAACAGCCGGTCATAAGCGGCAAGGTGCTGTGGGTGGCACTCGGTGCTTGTGTGGTATGGCTTGCGGTTGTCGGCGTAATGCTGATAATGAAGCTGACACAGCCGCCGATACCGTCCAATATGATAGATTACACCTGTACGCTTGATGTTGACATACCCGCCGAACCGGTTGTTCCTGAAAAGAAAAAGCCGTCAATATTGCCTGAATACCGTGAGATGTATGAAAAAAATCACGATATGGCGGGGTGGCTTAAAATAGAAGGCACCAATGTCGATTATCCTGTTATGCACGTCAAAGGGTTCGACCCGAAAAAGCCGATAGACTACGGAGAAGTGTATGATAAGAATATGTACTATCTGACGCACGACTTCGATAAGGAGTACAGCTTTTCGGGGAGCGTTACGGCGGATTATTGCGCACATATCGGCAGTGATTACCGTTCACCGAATATCCTGCTGTACGGTCACAATATGTCAAACGGGACTTTTTTCCGTGATGTAAACAAGTTTGATGTTCTCTACTACGGCAGAGAGATGTATGACGAGCATCCTGTCATACAGTTTGACACAATATATGAAAAGGGTCTGTATAAGATATTTGCTATGATGCAGGTCAATGTCGAAAAAGCAGACGGTGAAGTATTCTACTATACGGCTGCATATACTTTCAAGAATAAAAAAGAATTTATTGATTACTACGCAAAGGTCCTTGACCGCAGCTTTATATACACACCGCAGGTAGATCTGAAATACGGCGATGAGGTGATTGCACTGTCAACCTGCGATTTTCCTTTCGGCAAGAGCAAGAATATAAGATATGTGCTTTTTGCAAGGAGAGTGCGTGAGGGAGAAGATCCTACAGTGGATGTATCTAAGACGATCATCAATTACGATCCGCTTTATTATGATTACTGGTACAGCGTAAACGGCGGTTCGTGGGGCGGAAGGAGCTGGGATCCCGCACTTTTAAAAGGCTATAAGCCGAAGAAGAGCAGTTGATATAGTAATCCTACGGTAATTATCACAGCAAAAGGAAGGTTAGAAGATGCCTGATTACAAATCGGTCGTAGTATCGACCGCAGATAAGAAGAAAAAGAAGAAAAAGAAAAAGGAAAATGCCGCATTAGCCATTGTCAAGGGTCTTATCCCGTGGAAAGGCGACAGCGTAGGCGAGATTATCCGAAAGATAGTTTTTCTTGTGTCGATAGTCGCTCTTTGCGTGGCAGTGCTTATAATTATTGATAAATATATGTTCGAGCCTGAAAGGCAGAGAAACGAGTATCAGAGCAGCATATTACAGCTGGGAAACCACGAGCCGACCGCAGAGGAAATAGCCGAGCTTCCCGAAAAAGCCATAAACACCGAATATGCGCCTTTTTATGCGATAAACAACGATTTTGTCGGCTGGCTGAGCATAAAGGGCATAAATGTAAACTATCCTGTAGTACAGGGCGAAAACAATACCGAATATCTTGAAAAGGACTTTTACGGTAATTACAGCAAGAACGGTACTATTTTTGCTGATTACGAGAACGAATTCAAGAATACGGGCGAAACGTCCGCAAATACGATCCTTTACGGTCATAACCTGCGTACCGAAAACTTCTTTGCCGAAATAACCGAGTACAGAAGAGTTGACCTTGACAAGAGCCTTGAGTTTCTGAAAGAGCATCCTGTGATTGAGTTCAACACGCTGTACGAAAAGGCAAAGTATAAGATATTCTCTGTAATGCTTATCAATACGAGGGAGGAATACGGTGAGGTGTTCAATTATCCCGCCATACTGAATTTTGCAAACAGGGATGAATTCAATTATTTCACATCCGAATGCCTTGACAGGAGCGAATTCTTCACAGGCGTTGATATGAAATACGGCGATAAGTTCCTTACGCTGTCCACCTGCGAGTTTGAGGTAGGTCTTTACGATATGCGTATCGTTGTTGTTGCGAGAAAGGTTCGTGACGGCGAGTCGGATTCGTTCACAGACGAGCAGATAAAAAGCTTTAAGCGTAACCCCGACCCGAAGCAGTGCCGTACGATAAGAGAGCTTTACTATTACGGCGAGGAATGGAGCGGAAGGTACTGGGATCCTGCGTGGATAGAAGGCTTCAAGAAGGATAGTTCGTTCAAGACAGAAAACTCCGATTGATAAAAGAAAGCGGAAAATGTAACATAAAGGAGGAATTTAATGCAGAAGGCATCAATAGGAAAGATACTGCTTGCTCTCGTTATATCCTGCGTATACATTTACCTGTTCGGAATAGTTCAGGTCGTTCATGTAAGCGCAGACAATGAAAGAGAGATAGAGGTATCTATCCCTGAAGCGACAACATCTGCCGAAACCGAAAAAACTCCCGAAACTACAACAATTAAGCTGCAAGACGACAAAAAACCTACACTTGCCGATGTAAAGGCACAGACTACAGCAACAACCAAGGCGGAAACTACAACAACTACGGTAAAAAAACGCACACCCACACCTGCGGCGGCGGATAATACCGTTGTAATCCCCGAAACAACAACTGTCACAACAACCACCACAGCGACAACAACTGTCGAACCGGAAACCACAACGGCTGAAACAACATCTGCGCCGACACCGACGCCCGATAACAGCGGTGAGGAGCGGTTATCGGTATACGACCAGGTGACCGGTACATATTATACGGCAGGCGCAAGAGAGATAATTGCGAGGGCGGTAGTCGGTGAAATATGGAACGAGTTCCCCGATGAAGCGGTAAAAGCGCAGGCGGTAGCGGAATACACCTATATCAAAAAGAACAACGAAATGGGCGTCAGCCCCACGACAGCACTTAAAACCGACGTATATGACAGAATATACAAGCTGGTTGACGAGGTGCTGGGCGAAGCGATCTACTATAACGGCGAGATGATACAGTGTTCGTTCTTTGCGTCCTCGTGCGGCTATACCAACAGCGCCGAAAATGTATGGGGTGTTGATTATCCGTATCTCAGAAGCGTTGATTGTCCTCTTGACAAGACGACCGACCCTAACTGGGGCAGTACAGACAGCTATTCTTCGGATTACATAAAGAATGCTGTTCAGAATACACTCGGAATAGCGCTCACAGGCGACCCGTCAAAGTGGTTCAAGATAAATTCAAGACTTGATAACAGGGAACACGGCTGGGTAACGTCAATTTCTGTCGGCGGTATGACAAAGTCAAACGGCAATACGATAGACGGCAGAACGATAAGAGAAAAGGTTCTCGGTTATTCGCTGAAAAGTGCGGCTTTTGATCTGAAATACGACAAAAGTAGCGACAAGTTCATCTTTACGACCTACGGTCATGGTCACGGCGTGGGATTGTCGCAGTACGGCGCAAAGGCTCTTGCCGAAAACGGCTACACATATAAGCAGATCTTACAGCATTACTTCACCGGCGTGGAGATACATTAAGATTATTGCGAAAGGACATCGGGAGGTGTCCTTTTTATATAATTGACAGTGACGATATATCGTGATATAATACTGATATGTTAAATTTTACGGAGGTGGCAATATGAATACCAACACACGCAAAACCAACATCTTTATCACGATCGGAGCAATAACATTACTTGTTCACGCAATCGGATTTCTACTTCCGTGGTGCAATATGAACGGAGTTAAAGTACAGGAAGGTCTGGCTTTTATCGCAGGCGGAAGCTGGGTCGCAATTGCACTTTGTTTAGGATTTGAGCTGTATTTTGCATTTGTCAGATGGCAAAGCAGAAAGCTTGTGGCAGTATGTAGGATTCTGTCGGTTGTAGCATCGGTAGCGGCACTTGTAATTGAGCTTATTATAATATCGAGTATAAAAATCAACATAGCAAGCTTCGGAGTCGGCGTTTACCTTTGCATTATTACTCTTGCGGTAAATATAATATGCTGCACGGCTGTATGCGTGCTGTCGATAAAAGACGGCACGGTACAAAAAGCGTGACGATAATAAAAAGGACATCGGGAGGTGTCCTTTTATTGCTTTATAATGCGGTTTCGCCATTGACAAAAACGCTGTATAGTGTTAAAATAAAATGATAGGATTTTTTATCCGTTATTATAAATAATCTGAGTGTAAAGAAAAAGGAATGAAAGAAATGAGAAATCTGACGGGTGCAGATATAATCTGCGAATGTCTGATAGAGCAGGGCGTTGACACCGTTTTCGGCTATCCCGGCGGCGCAGTTCTGAACATCTACGACAGCTTATACAATTACAGTGACAAAATACATCACGTTCTGACGGCACACGAGCAGGGCGCAAGCCATGCGGCTGACGGCTACGCACGTTCTACAGGCAGGACGGGCGTTGTTATAGCAACATCGGGTCCGGGTGCGACAAACCTTGTAACAGGTATCGCAACGGCTTATATGGACAGTGTGCCTATGGTGGCTATAACGGGCAACGTTGCCTGTTCGCTTTTAGGACTTGACAGCTTCCAGGAAGTTGATATAACAGGCATCACAATGCCGATAACAAAACATAACTTCATCGTAAAGGATGTAAACAAGCTGGCGGATACACTGCGTGAGGCTTTCTACATAGCAGGAAGCGGAAGAAAGGGTCCTGTCCTTGTCGATGTTCCCAAGGATATAACGGCGCAGAAGGCGGATTTTGCAAACAAGCCCTTAAAACCGTATACGGTAAATGTTACTATGCACCAGGACGGCTGTATAGCAAAGGCGGCGGAGCTGATTAAGAACGCTGAACGTCCGTTCCTTTATACAGGCGGCGGTATCTACGGCGAGGACGGAGCAAAGACATTAAAGGCTTTTGCCGAGCTTATTGACGCTCCTGTATCATCTTCGCTTATGGGTCAGGGCAGCTTTGACGAAACCGACAGCAGATATATGGGTATGCTCGGTATGCACGGAACAAAGACAGCGGCAGAGGCAATAAAGAACTGCGACCTGTTCATCGGCATCGGCACAAGATTCTCAGACAGAGTAATAGGTAATCCGCAGACCTTCGCACCAGATGCAAAGGTACTTCATATAGACATCGACCCTGCTGAAATAAACAAGAACATAAAGGTTTATCATCAGGTTATCGGCGACAGCACAGATGTTATGAAAAAGCTGATAAAGCTAATTCCTCAGCAGTCGCACAGTGGCTGGATGGGCAAAATAAAGACGTGGGAGAAGCAGTACGAGTGCAGGCAGAAGGGTACAGACGAGCTTACTCTTACTCCTCAGCATCTTATTGAAACGCTTGACAAGCTGACAGGCGGCGAGGCGCTTATCGCAACCGAGGTAGGTCAGTCGCAGATGTGGGCGGCTCAGTATTACGCATATAAGCATCCCCACCAGCTTATCACAAGCGGCGGTCTTGGCACTATGGGCTACGGACTTGGTGCGGCTATCGGTGCAAAGTGCGGAAACCCCGACAAGACGGTTGTAAACATTGCAGGTGACGGAAGCTTCCATATGAACTTAAACGAGCTTGTAACGCTGTCGAAGCACAATATACCTGTAGTTGAGCTTGTTATCAACAATAACGTTCTCGGTATGGTTCGTCAGTGGCAGAGATTGTTCTACGGCAAGAGATTTTCACAGACGACGCTTGACCGTCCTACAGATTATATGAAGCTTGGAGAAGCGTTCGGCATAAAGTCGTTTGTTATAGACAGCGAGGATAAGTGCGAGGAGATACTGCGTGAGGCTCTTGAGGTTTCAAAAACAGCCCCCGTGCTTATCGAGGCGAGAATAGACAAGGATATAAACGTTCTTCCTATGGTACCGGCAGGAAAATCCATAACTGAGCCTATCCTTGAGATAGAAATCGACGACTGAACGGAGGCAGAAAAATGACAGAGAGAAACGTAATTTCCGTCTGCGTAAACAACGGCATCGGCGTACTCGGCAGAGTAACGGGTCTGTTCAGCCGCAGAGGATATAATATAATAAGTCTTAACGTTGCGGAAACCGAAAACCTCGGCATTTCCCGTATGACAATAGTTGCAGACGGCGACGAGGGCGTGATGGAACAGCTGGTAAAACAGCTCCGCAAGCTCTATGACGTATCGGAGGTCAAGGTACTGCATAACGCTGTATGCCGTGAGCATATCATTATGAAGGTCGGCAACGGCCCTGCGTCACGTCAGCCTGTGATAGAGATTGCAAATCTTTTCAGAGCGAAGGTCGTAAACGTAGCGGAGAGCAGGCTTATGCTTGAGCTTACGGGTGAACCCGAGAAGATAGATTCATTCATAGGACTTCTTCAGCCCTACGGAGTAAAAGAGATCGTAAGAACGGGTATTTCGGCACTTGAACGTGATTAACGTAAACAAATCATAAGGCACAGCTTGTAACGAGCGGCAGAAGAAAGGCAGGACAAACACATGGGCATGACAATGAGTCAGAAGATACTGGCAAAGCACGCAGGACTTGAAAGCGTAAGAGAGGGACAGCTTATAAGAGCAAAGCTGGATATGGTACTCGGTAACGATATTACAAGCCCAGTTGCGATAAACGAGTTCAACAAGGCAGGCTTCGGCGGCATATTCAACAAGGATAAGATTTCTCTTGTAATGGATCACTTCACACCGAACAAGGACATCAAGGCGGCTACTCAGTGCAAGCAGTGCAGAGAGTTTGCAGGAAAGTACGATATTACAAATTATTACGATGTAGGCGAAATGGGCATCGAACACGCACTTCTTCCCGAAAAAGGTCTTATAGGTCCGGGCGAGCTGTGCATAGGCGCAGACAGCCACACCTGTACATACGGCGCACTCGGCGCATTCTCAACGGGCGTAGGTTCGACCGATATGGCGGCAGGCATGGCAACAGGCGAGGCGTGGTTTAAGGTTCCCTCCGCTATAAAGTTCAACCTGACAGGAAAGCTTAATAAATATGTGAGCGGCAAGGACGTTATTCTTCACATAATCGGTATGATAGGCGTTGACGGCGCACTGTATCAGTCTATGGAATTTACCGGCGATGGTTTGAAGAGCCTTTCGATAGACGACAGACTTTGCATTGCCAATATGGCTATTGAAGCCGGCGCAAAGAACGGTATATTTGAAGTTGACGAGATAACAATGGCATATATGAAGGAAAGAGCAGACCGTGACTTTGATATATTCAAGGCTGACGAGGACGCTGTATATTCAAGAGTTATCGACATTGACCTGTCAACCGTAAAGCAGACGGTTTCATTCCCTCATCTGCCCGAAAACACAAAGACCGTTGACGAGATTACAGAGGATATAAAGATTGACCAGGCAGTTATAGGTTCATGTACAAACGGCAGAATAAGCGATATGCGTATCGCCGCTGAGATTCTCAAGGGCAAGCATATTGCAAAGGGCGTAAGATGTATCGTGATCCCCGGCACTCAGAAGGTGTATCTCCAGTGCATAAAGGAAGGCCTTGCAGAGATATTTGTAAATGCGGGCTGTGTGCTTTCTACTCCCACCTGCGGTCCGTGCCTTGGCGGCCATATGGGTATACTTGCGGCAGGAGAACGTGCTATTTCCACCACAAACAGAAACTTTGTAGGAAGAATGGGACACGTTGACAGCGAGGTTTATCTTGCAAGCCCGGCAGTTGCGGCGGCAAGTGCTATAGCAGGTAAGATAACAGGCATAAAGTAAGGTGAGAATATGGTAAAGCATATAATAATCTGGAACCTGAAGGACGAGCTTTCGGCTGAAGAAAAGAAGGAAAGATGCCGCCTTATAAAGCAGGGGCTTGAAAGCCTTGCAGGCAAGATAGACGGACTTCTTGAGATAAAGGTCATAACCGATATTCTCGGCTCTTCTACGGGCGACCTTATGCTTGACAGCACATTCGAAAGTGCAGAAGCGTTAAAGGGCTATTCCACCCATCCCGAACACGTTAAGGTAGCCGACAGCACGGTAAGACCTTACACGGCAAGACGCAGCTGCGTAGATTTTGAAATATAAGAAAGGACAGACATATATGAAGGCACACGGTACAGTACACAAATACGGTGACAACGTTGATACCGACGTTATCATTCCTGCAAGATACCTTAATACAGCCGACCACAAGGAGCTTGCAAGTCACTGTATGGAGGACATAGACAAGGACTTTGTAAAGAATGTAAAGGACGGCGACATTATAGTCGCTAATATGAATTTCGGCTGCGGAAGCTCAAGAGAACACGCACCTATCGCAATCAAGGCAAGCGGAATTTCCTGCGTTATTGCAAGCACATTTGCAAGAATATTCTACCGCAACGCTATCAATATCGGACTTGCAATCTTAGAGTGCGACGAGGCTGCCAAGGATATTGAGAACGGCAACGAGGTCGAGGTTGACTTTGATACGGGAGTTATCACAAATGTGACAAAGGGCTGTACATACAAGGCTGAGCCTTTCCCCGAATTCATAAAGGATATAATCAACAAGGGCGGTCTGCTGAACTCCTTAAAGAAGTAAGACCGCAGAAAGCGTTATGCTATGAGGGTAGATATAAAAGCGTTATCGGACAGCGAACTGCAAGAGCAGGGCTTTAACAATACATCGGGCGGAATGCACGGCTTCGGACTTTATACGGATGATGTGCTGTCTGCTGTCTGCATAACAACAGAAATACCCGACAGCCTGAACAAAGAGGTCAGACTGGAGAAGCTGTTTGTCTGCGAGGAAGAAAGGCATTACGGCGTTGCCAGAAAACTGCTGAACCACACGCTCAGAACGATGCGTGCCTGCGGATATAAGTATGCCGTAGCGACCCCCGACAGCGAGGACGCAGTACGATTTCTTGTCAGATTCGGCTTTGAAAAGGCGGAGGGAAAATCCGTTTTATACAAAATAGAGCTTTAAGCTCAGAGAAAGGATATTACCTATGGAAAAGAATATTGCCGTTATCAAGGGCGACGGAATAGGTCCTGAGATAGTTACCGAAAGTATGAAGGTGCTTGATAAGGTGGCAGAAAAGTTCGGTCACAAGTTCAACTACACACAGCTTCTTATGGGCGGATGCTCGATTGACGCAAACGGCGTACCGCTGACCGATGAAACAATAGCCGCCTGCAAATCGTCAGACGCTGTGCTTATGGGCTCTATCGGCGGTGATACGACAACATCGCCGTGGTATAAGCTTCCTGCAAATCTGCGTCCCGAGGCAGGTCTGCTCGGTATAAGAAAAGCACTCGGACTGTTTGCAAATCTTCGTCCCTGCCTGCTTTATCCGGAGCTTGCAGGCGCTTGCCCCTTAAAGACAGAGATAAGCGCAAAGGGCTTTGATATGCTCATTATGCGTGAACTTACCGGCGGTCTTTACTTCGGCGCAAGAAAGACCGAAGAAGTAAACGGAGTTATGACAGCTACCGACACGCTTACATACAGCGAGGACGAGATCCGCAGAATCGCAATCAAGGCATTTGACGTTGCGATGAAGAGAAGAAAAAAGGTAATAAGCGTTGACAAGGCTAACGTTCTTGATTCTTCAAGGCTGTGGAGAAAGGTCGTTACCGAAGTGGCAAAGGATTATCCCGAGGTTACTCTTGAGCATATGCTCGTTGACAACAGCGCAATGCAGCTTGTAAAGGACCCTGCACAGTTTGACGTTATGGTAACGGAGAATATGTTCGGTGATATTCTGTCAGATGAGGCAAGCATGATTACAGGCTCTATCGGTATGCTCCCCTCTGCCAGCATGAACGAAACAAAGTTCGGTCTCTATGAGCCGAGCGGCGGTTCTGCTCCCGACATTGCAGGTCAGAACAAGGCAAACCCGATAGCTACTATACTTTCAGCCGCAATGATGCTCCGTTACAGCTTTGATATGGTGAAGGAAGCTGACGCAGTTGAAAATGCAGTAAGCAAGGTGTTGAAGGACGGTTTCCGCACAGGCGACATCATGAGCGAGGGTATGACAAAGCTGTCCTGCTCGGAGATGGGCGACAAGATAGCAGAGAATATATAACAATAATTTCAGCCGCAGTGAAAACTGCGGCTCAGATTGTAGAAAAAGTCTTTTTTTGAAACAAATTTCTAACTCACTATCCCTATCCCCTTTAGGACACTCTGATGGCTTTGCCTCGTGCAAAGCTTGGTGTGTCCTTATTTCGGCATCCATGCCGAACTGCCCCCTTTCCCCGGAAAGGGGGATTTTACTGGGGCTACCGCCCCTAGACCCTGTCGGGGGCGGTAGCCCCTGCGACCCCATTTTTAAACAAACAAGATGTTTTTCAACAGTTTGAGCCGCAGTGAAAACTGCGGCTGATTTATATGCATAAAAAAGCTGTGACGGAATATTACTTTCCGTCACAGCTGATTTGTTTATCTTTGGTCTTACTACTGAATACCGTTATTGTTGAAGTTGTTGTTTGTGGTGTCAGCAGTAGTGTTGTTAACGGGCGTAGCATAATTTGCATTGCTGTAGCCCGTGCTTGCGTTGGGGTTATAGGTGTTGTTCATATTGGCATTGTAGCCGTTATTCATATTGGGGTTATAACCGTTGTTCATGTTGGGATTGTAGCCATTGTTCATGTTGGGGTTATAACCGTTGTTCATGTTGGGGTTGTAGCCGTAGTTTGTGCCGGGCTTGTAGAAGTCCTCATCCTTTGCGCAAAGAAGAAGAATACCGCCTACAAAGCTGCAGAACAACAGAACACAAACGCTTATGCCTGTTGAGGGGCGCTGACCCTTGCTCATCTGGCTTAATGCGATACCGCCGAAGATAAGCGGAAGTATCATCCAGAATCCGCAGACCATACTTAAAATAATAAATACCTGTGCCGCTGTTTTCATAATTTCATACCTCTTTTTTCAATAAGTGACACATATTCCGATTTTATGTGTCTTATGTCAGTATACCACATTGATACCTGCGTGTCAATATTTTCTTGCGGTCGGAATTTTTTTATAGTGCAGATCATTTGTCCTTGCGGTTATTATAGAAGAACATCGCAATGCCTATGCCGCATATTATCACATATCCGATAAAGCTCCATATATCAGGCAATTGTGAGAACAAGATAAATCCGAGCAGTGCCGAAAAGATTATCTGCGAATAATCGTATACCGATATTTCCTTTGCAGGAGCAAATTTATATGCCGCTGTGATGCTGAACTGACCGCCTGCCGCCGCAAGTCCCGCACCGAGCAGTACGAGCCACTGCTGCCAAGTCATAACGTGAAAATCAAACAGCAGGAACGGCAATGTTACAAGGCAGGAGAAGCCCGAGAAGAAGAACACGATATAAGGTCCTTTTTCGCCTCTGATGCCGAGCCACCTTACCGCCGTATAAGCCGCACCTGCGCCCATACCGCCGAGAAAACCGAGCAGTGACGGCACAAGCTCCAGATTTGCAAGGCTCGGCTTTATTATAAGCAGACTTCCTGCAAATGCGACTATTACACCGAGCGTCTGCACTAAATTTGTACGTTCCCGAAGGAACATTGCCGAAAATACGATAACGAAGAACGGCGACATTTTGTTCAGCATTGCCGCATCAGATAATGCCAGATGGTCTACCGCATAGAAGTTGCAGAGTATTCCGAGCGTTCCGCATACCGAGCGTATCAGCAGTGCGCCGATGTTGCTTTTTTTCTGCGGCAGAAACGAGCCTTTCTGCCTTATCAGTATCGCCGCCGCAAATATGAAAGCGACAAGATTTCTGAAAAAGCTCTTTTGTACAGACGGCAAATCGCCTGCCAGCCTTACGAAAGCACCCATAAAAGCAAAGCAAAAGGCGGAGCTGATAATGCACAGCACGCCTTTGTGCTTCGGGGATATTTTACTGAGAATTCCCGCCATACTCAACCACCTGTTTTTGCTTCGTCAAACGGCAGTAGTACGGTTTCGGGCAGTGTTATCTCTCCGCCCGATGAGAAAAGCTCGGGGCGGTCGAACTTGTAGCTTATCTTGAGCGAACTTACAGCCTTTGTTATTTCCTCGTTTGTAAGTCCCGACCTGTCGATAACGAATATGAGTGAAACCTTACTGCTGTTGAAACGGTCTATTGACGAAATGTTTGTTTCCTTCAGCACAAAAGCCTGTTTGTCATACGGTATATCGTCAATGGAGAACTGTATGTTGCTTATTTTATACATACCGATGTTTGTAAAATCAAACACCATCTCAACACGCAGATAGTTTTCGGATTTTGTCATATCAAAATCCGTGTCGCTCAGCAGCTTGCTTGTAGACCCACTGTCAAGGTGAGTGCCGTCCTTCAGCTTATCGTATACGTTTTTTATCATATTGTCAAAGCTCTGTCCGCTGTAGCTGTACAGCCGTGTGTACGCATATTGTGCCTTTACAGGAAAAGCAAACTGCGTAACCACGACTATAACCGCAACAGCCACGACCAGCACCCATATCAGTGCCTTTTTAACTGCATTGTGTCCGAAAAGATTTGTCAGCGTCTGTTTAAAACTCATACTTTCTTTACGCCGAGAGTTACGTTCTCGCCGTTTATATCCTGTTCCTTTGTAAATCCGTCTGTCTTGCCGGTCACTATATCGTCAGCAAGAGTATCTTCTGAGATGCTGTCCTTGTTGCGTGTCAGTATCTCGGCTACCTTGTCACTGCCGTCGCAGTAGATAACGATATGATCCATAACCTCAAAGCCTGCGTCCTTACGCATCGTCTGAATCTTGCTCACAATCTCTCTTACGTTGCCCTCTTCGATAAGCTCGGGTGTAAGCGTTGTGTCAAGAACTACCGTGTAGCCTCTGTCGGTCACTACCGCATAGCCTTCCTTCTGATGTTCGTCTATAAGCAGGTCGTCCTTTGCAATCTGAACATCGCCTGTTGAAAGTGTAAGCGTCATAGCGCCCGTTTCACGGATCTCGTTCATAGCCTTCTGACCGTCAACCTCAGCAAGCTTTGTTCTGACCTCGCCTATCTGCTTGCCGAAACGAGCGCCGAGCGTCTTAAGCTGGGGCTTGAAGGTGTAGCTTGTGAAGTGGTCGGTGTTATCTATAAAGCTGATCTCCTTGATGTTAAGCTCATCCTTGACAATATCGGCATACATAGGCTCAAGCGTCTTGTCGCCCTTTACCATTATCTTTGATATAGGCTGTCTGTTCTTGATGTTAGCGGCATTTCTTGCGGCACGTCCGAGCGTTACAACGGTCAGAACGGTGTCCATTTCTTCCTCGAGATGCTTGTCGATAAGCTTTTCATCTACTGTGGGGAAGTCGCACAGATGTACGCTTACAGGTGCGTTCTTATCGAGCGAGCAGACAAGGTTTCTGTAAATATCGTCGCATACGAAAGGAGTCATCGGAGCAGATGTCTTTGCGATGGTTACGAGCGCTGTGTACAGCGTCATATATGCGTTTATCTTATCCTGTGTAAGCTCCTTTGACCAGAAGCGTTCTCTGCTGCGGCGGACATACCAGTTACTCATCTCGTCTACGAAATCCTGTAATGCTCTTGCGGCTTCGGGGATCCGGTAGTTTGCAAGGTTATCGTCAACCGCACCTACAACTGTGTTCAGTCTTGATAACAGCCACTTGTCCATAACGCCGAGCTTTGAAGCATCAAGCGTATACTTGGTAGCATCGAAATTGTCTATATTAGCGTACAGAACGTAGAATGCGTAAGTGTTCCACAGAGTAGAGATGTACTTTCTCTGACCCTCGTTTACTGCTTTTGCGTGGAATCTGTTGGGAAGCCACGGAGCAGAGTTTGTGTAGAAGTACCAGCGTATAGCGTCTGCGCCGTGTTCAGCCAGTGACTCGAACGGGTCTACTGCGTTGCCCTTTGACTTTGACATCTTCTGACCGTCTTTATCGAGTACAAGGCCGAGAACTATAACGTTCTTGTAAGGAGCCTTGTTGAATAAGAGTGTTGAGATAGCGAGCAGTGAGTAGAACCAGCCTCTTGTCTGGTCAACTGCCTCGGAGATAAAGTCAGCAGGGAACTGCTGTTCAAACTTTTCCTTGTTCTCGAAGGGATAGTGATGCTGTGCGAAGGGCATAGAACCGCTGTCAAACCAGCAGTCGATAACCTCGGGAACTCTCTTCATCTGCTTACCGCAGTGAGGACACTTTATCGTAACCGCATCAATATAAGGACGGTGAAGCTCTATATCGTCGGGGCAGTTGTCAGACATTGACTTAAGCTCCTCGATACTGCCTATAGCGTGCTTGTGACCGCACTCGCACTCCCATATATTAAGAGGAGTACCCCAGTATCTGTTTCTTGAAAGACCCCAGTCCTGAACATTTTCAAGCCAGTCGCCGAAACGGTTCTTGCCGACACTTTCGGGTATCCAGTTTATCGTTTCGTTGTTTCTGATAAGGTCGTCCTTGACAGCGGTCATCTTGATGAACCACGATTCTCTTGCATAGTACAGCAGAGGAGTGTCGCATCTCCAGCAGTGCGGATAGCTATGCTCAAACTTGGGTGCATCAAACAGCAAGCCCTTTTCGTCAAGGTCCTTAAGCACCATAGGATCGGCTTTCTTTACGAATATGCCTGCGTAAGGTGTTTCGGCGGTCATATTACCTTTGCCGTCAACAAGCTGTACGAAAGGCAGGTCATACTTTCTGCCGACCTTAGCGTCATCTTCACCGAATGCAGGAGCAATATGAACGACACCTGTACCGTCTGTCAGCGTTACATAGTTGTCGCATACTACATAATAGCCCTTCTTGTGCTGCTTTTCACATATCTCAACGGCACAGTCGAATAAAGGCTCGTACTCCTTGCCCTCAAGCTCTTTACCTGTGTATTTTTCGATTATCTCGTAGGGGGCTGTGGGCTTGTCGCCACCGAGTACCTTATCGCACAGAGCCTCTGCAAGATAATATGTGTAGCCGTCTGCTGTCTTTACCTTTACATAGGTTTCATCGGGGTTTACGCAGAGTGCAACGTTTGAAGGAAGTGTCCAAGGAGTTGTTGTCCACGCAAGGATATAAGCGTCCTCGTCCTTTACCTTGAAACGTACAACCGCAGAACGTTCCTTTACATCCTTATAGCCCTGAGCAACCTCGTGGCTTGAAAGCGGAGTTCCGCAACGGGGGCAGTAGGGAACTATCTTGAAGCCCTTGTATAAAAGACCCTTTTCCCATATCTGCTTTAATGCCCACCACTCGGACTCGATGAAGTTGTTGTCGTATGTTACATACGGATCGTCCATATCAGCCCAGAAGCCTACTGTGCGTGAGAAATTCTCCCACATACCCTTGTACTTCCATACGCTTTCCTTACACTTTGTAATGAACGGGTCAAGTCCGTACTTTTCAATCTGATCCTTGCCGTCAAGACCGAGCATCTTCTCAACTTCAAGCTCAACGGGAAGTCCGTGAGTGTCCCAGCCTGCCTTACGGGGAACGTTATAGCCCTTCATTGTGCGGTATCTCGGAATCATATCCTTGATAACACGGGTAAGAACGTGACCGATGTGCGGCTTACCGTTAGCCGTAGGCGGACCGTCATAGAATGTGTAGGTCTTGTCGCCCTTTCTCTGCTCCATGCTCTTGCGGAATATGTCGTTGTCGTGCCAGAACTTCTCTGTCTGCTTTTCTCTCTCGACAAAATTTACCGAGGCAGGTACTTTTTCATAAAGTGACATTTTTTCTCCTCCTGTTTTTGCAATTCACCCTGTCATATAAATCTCTTCGGCAAAAGCCGGAAGTTATATGGGGTGGGAATCAGCCCATTGCATATTATTTTATTCTTTGCGTTTGCGGAAAATAAAAAAGCCCCTATCCTCCGAAAAGGATAAGGACTATAATTTCATAACAGTCTTTATAACCACCGTTTCGTCATTCCGTCAAATGCGTTCCTTTTAACGTTGGAAAAACGTCCCGTTCTACTCTCGCCTTAAACGGCGATTTCGGCGGGCAGCTTGGAGGTGATATTCATACGGTAACTCTGCACCGACCTCTCACCGTCGTCGGCTCGCTTTGGCTTTATATCCGCACTACTGTCCTCGTCACAGCCTTTAAATATCATACACATTGATTATACAATCAAATTTTCCCTTTGTCAAGCGTTTTGTCAATTTTATTTTAAACGGCTTGTTGTTTATGAGTATAGCACAACAAAGCGGCGGGTCCGGGCTTATCATAACAATCCGAGCCTAAGGTTACAAAACGGTAACAAATAGTTACAAATTAGTTACAGTTTCAGGTTTTCTATTGTGAAGAAATTTTGTTTGTGATAGAATATTTATAGTAAGCAGGAAATTTACGGGAGGAGGAAAATATGATCTATACCGTGAAAATCGAACAGACATATGCTTATCCAAAGCGTATGAAATACGTTTCTAAAACAGATTCATTTATTGAAAAGGACTGCGACAGTCTTTCGTATGTGCGTAATGTACTTCAGCCTTACGGAAAGGTCATCGCACGATATGTAAATCAAAGAGTGTGCTGAGATTATAAATTAAGACAGATATAACGGAGAAAAAATATGAGTAAAATATGTCCCAACTGCAAACGAGAAATAGATGAAAACGTAAAATTCTGCCCGTTCTGTGCGGCTTTTACGGGTGAAACACCGCAGGAAAAGAAGAAAAGCCCTGTCGGTGCGATAATAGGCGGTGCGGCAGGTGTGCTGGCGCTCGGAGCGGCAAGCCTTGCGGTGTTTGTATTTGATATATTCGGAATGTACGGCGATAAAACGGAAACGCTTTACGGCACGGGCGACAAGCTGTTCATACAATCGGTGACGCCCGTGTGCATTGACGGGAAGTGGGGCTATGCCGACAAAAGCGGAAGCACCACGCTGAAACCGCAGTACAGTGCGGCTTATGCCTTTAACGAGGATACAAATGACGTTGCGCCCGTTGCGGTTGACGGAAAGTTCGGATACATAAAAAAGGACGGTGAGTTTGTAGCACAGCCGCAGTACAGCTTTGCAGGGAGCTTTTCGGATAAGGGACTTGCAAAGGTCACAGACGAAAACGGCAATGTCGGATTTGTCGACAGCAGGGGAAGAAAAGCGTTTGATGGCAGAATGTTCAGCTATGCCTCGGATATGAACGACAGCGGTTATGCGTTTGCGTATACTTTGACGATGCCGGAACTTGAGGGCAGGGGCTATTATGATATAATATACAGCCTTCTGAGTTCCGACGGGAAAGTGACCGAACTTGCAAACGGCACGGGAATTCTTTCAATATACGATGATAAATATATCGGCTTCAGACAAGCGGAAAGTAACGAAACAACGCTTGACTTTACAAGGGAGTACGCCGTGTTCTCGGCGGACGGTACACAGCTTACCGACTACTACGACCGCATTGTAAAAAGCGGAAAGCTGCTCATCGTCTGTGACGGTACGGATGACGACAGCAGGCTGTATAAGGCAAAGCTGCTTAAAGCCGATACGCTTGAACAGGTCGGCGGAGAGTACCTGTGCGGTTCTGATATAAAGTCTTACGACAGCGGTGCGGTACTGCTCAAAAGAGATGATAAGGGCTTTATCAGAGATGTTCTGCTTTGCGATAACGCAAACGAAATATATCGTTGTTCAACGGGTTCGCACATTGTAAGCGGATTTGATATGAGCGGCTATGCCTGCGTTTATGAAAAAGGAAACTACTGCGGATATACCGCAAGCGGAAAGCAGTTTGAGAGCGATAATCAGTTCGGCTCGTTCAACTGCGGTCTTGCGCCTTACTATGATAATGCTAAAATAGGATATATCAACACAAACGGCGAAAAGGTGACGGACGCAAAGTTTGACGGAGCGAGTGGATATTATGCGGACGGCTACGCCTATGTAAAAAGCGGCACTGAGTATTCCGTCATAGATATGAGCGGAAATACGGTAATAGGAAGGCTTAGCTATGCGTCCGACAAGCTGATGTTTGCAGATACCGTGCATAGCTGGTACGACCCTGAGGACTTTGAGGGGTTTGACGGGGAGGATATGTTCGCAGGAGATTTTTATTATGTAAGCAATACCGCAGATATGAGTTCAAGCATATATAATAAAAGTAACGCAAAGCAGATAAAAGAAAGAATGATGATAGAAAGCAGGAATGCCGATACTGAAATTGCTTCTGTCTACAGGAGAGCCGACAGCGGAAGGCTTGGCAGTGACGGGTATTTTCTTATACATAACGTTAATAAGCTAACAAGATTTATTATGACACCGGACGGAAAAATAAACGAAGAAAAGGAAATCAGCAATGCAAACGGCATACGCATCGGTTCTGCGCCGTTGCTACGTTACAGTATTGATAAAACCTCATATCTTGAGGATATGTTTGCAAACAAGTATGTTCTCATCGGTTATAACAGCGTAAACTCAAACGGTTTTACGGCACTCGATTTACGGAGCGGCAACCGTGTTGCACGGCAGTTTCTGATATATGATAATAATTTTGAGCCTACTGTCACTCTGAGGTCGGACACGTCAATGAGTATAGCCTGCTACGGCAGTTTATTATATGTGAAAAATATCGAATATGCCGGAAGCGAAAGCTGTAGCGCAATAATAGACGGCGGCAACGGAAGAAAGCTATATACGAGTGATGCTCTTGAATTTGAGGGAGATTATTTTATCCGTGAGCCTTACGGCGAAAGCGGTTATAAGGTAAGGACGGGCTACGGTGCGGAAATAGGAACATATTCATATGTAAAAGCATACGGCGACAGATTGCTTTGCTTTGACAACAATAAATACTATCTTTATGACCGTTATGCGAACCTGCTCGGAGAATACGAAAACAGACCGAAGATAAGCGCATATAACGGAAATACCGTAGTGAAAAACGATGACGGCACATACACCTGCTATGACAAGGATATGAACGTACTGCTGACTACAAAGTATGATATTCAGCCGATAGAAAACGGATATTGCTCGTTTGCGGACAATGAAAAAGGGAAAATAGGATTCCTGTTTGCAGACGGAAAGACAGCTATAGAGCCAAAGTATGACTGTGTTACCGAAATGACGCCGGACGGATATTTTGTTTCAAAAACAATAAGCAGCAGTGAGATTACTTATGATACGACCGAAATCAATTACACAGTGACGATAGAAGATAAGGGTGGTAACGCTGTCATTGAGAAAACGCAGAACGTGTGCGATATAGCAAACAGTGCATTTGACAGCAAATCGTTGTACGGCTATTTTGACGGATACAGATATTACGCTGATAAATTCGCAGGATATGAAAATGTAGATTTCAGCAATATTCAGATTCTGCCACAGACGGATTACGATAAAGCACCGACCGATTTTTACAGGAATGAGCTGTTTGAGGAATATAAATATATCGGATTTGATTTTATGCCGGTATCGGTCAACGGCAATACACTTTGCGTAACGGGTGTGTATTATAACGATGAGGGATATTCGCAATGTATATTGCTTAATCTGAACGGCGAGAGGCTGTACCGCAGCGGACGCAGGCTGAAGCTTATAGACAATAAATATATTATCGGTATTTCGGATAACAAAGAGCCTGCCGATTTATATAACACGGATGGCTCTGTGATGCTGACGCTCAAAGACATCAAAGACCCTGACAGCATCGATGCGATAAGCATTGTCGGCAACAGTGTACTGGTCAAAAGCTATACCGAAAGTGCAATCGTGTACAACAAGACTACAGGAGAGATAATATATAAGCCCGATACCGACGGTTCAGATATTGATTTTATTTACGAAAATCTGATAAAGACATACGTCTACAATGAAGCGGCAGGAGGATGGTCATTTATTTTCATTGACCTTGACACCAAAAAGAGTTTTGAACTTCCGAGTGACCGTGTCGTGTTCAGGATTTCCGGCAATAACAGCGAAGGGCATATAACCGAAAATGCCGAATATCCGCTTATGTGCTGCACATTTTCGTATCTGTACAATCAGATGAATTATCTTTATCCTGCGCTTCGGGAGCTGAATGTGTATCAGATAGACGAAAATATGGAAGTGAAGCTTGTAAGGACCTATTCTTCGGACGACGGAATACTGTATATGGTTGACGATTACAATAGCGGAAGCGGGCTGTACGCATATATCGACCGTATTGATGATACCGCAGTACGCAACATAAGGCTTGTGAACGCTTGGAACGGCAACGAAAAGTATTTTGAAAATGTGTCCGAGTTCAGCGTGCAGAATAATGAGGTGTGGATAGGCATATATGACGAAAGCGGAAAAAGGACAGCATATAAATTAAGCACCGATCTTGAAACGATGGAACAAGCAGAATGAAAGGCAAACAACAATGAGTAAAATATGTCCCAACTGCAAACGAGAAATAGATGAAAACGTAAAATTCTGCCCGTTCTGTGCGGCTTTTACGGGTGAAACACCGCAGGAAAAGAAGAAAAGCCCTGTCGGTGCGATAATAGGCGGTGCGGCAGGTGTGCTGGCGCTCGGAGCGGCAAGCCTTGCGGTGTTTGTATTTGATATATTCGGAATGTACGGCGATAAAACGGAAACGCTTTACGGCACGGGCGACAAGCTGTTCATACAATCGGTGACGCCCGTGTGCATTGACGGGAAGTGGGGCTATGCCGACAAAAGCGGAAGCACCACGCTGAAACCGCAGTACAGTGCGGCTTATGCCTTTAACGAGGATACAAATGACGTTGCGCCCGTTGCGGTTGACGGAAAGTTCGGATACATAAAAAAGGACGGTGAGTTTGTAGCACAGCCGCAGTACAGCTTTGCAGGGAGCTTTTCGGATAAGGGACTTGCAAAGGTCACAGACGAAAACGGCAATGTCGGATTTGTCGACAGCAGGGGAAGAAAAGCGTTTGATGGCAGAATGTTCAGCTATGCCTCGGATATGAACGACAGCGGTTATGCGTTTGCGTATACTTTGACGATGCCGGAACTTGAGGGCAGGGGCTATTATGATATAATATACAGCCTTCTGAGTTCCGACGGGAAAGTGACCGAACTTGCAAACGGCACGGGAATTCTTTCAATATACGATGATAAATATATCGGCTTCAGACAAGCGGAAAGTAACGAAACAACGCTTGACTTTACAAGGGAGTACGCCGTGTTCTCGGCGGACGGTACACAGCTTACCGACTACTACGACCGCATTGTAAAAAGCGGAAAGCTGCTCATCGTCTGTGACGGTACGGATGACGACAGCAGGCTGTATAAGGCAAAGCTGCTTAAAGCCGATACGCTTGAACAGGTCGGCGGAGAGTACCTGTGCGGTTCTGATATAAAGTCTTACGACAGCGGTGCGGTACTGCTCAAAAGAGATGATAAGGGCTTTATCAGAGATGTTCTGCTTTGCGATAACGCAAACGAAATATATCGTTGTTCAACGGGTTCGCACATTGTAAGCGGATTTGATATGAGCGGCTATGCCTGCGTTTATGAAAAGGGAAAATACTGCGGATATACCGCAAGCGGAAAGCAGTTTGAGAGCAACTTCCAATTCGGCTCGTTCAACTGCGGACTTGCGCCTTACTACGATAATGCTAAAATAGGATATATCAACACAAACGGCGAAAAGGTGACGGATGCAAAGTTTGACGGTGCAAGCGGATATTATGCGGACGGCTATGCTTATGTAAAAAGCGGCACTGAGTATTCCGTTATAGATATGAGCGGAAATACCGTAATAGGAAAGCTTAGCTATGCGTCCGACAAGCTGATGTTTGCGGATACCGTGCATAGCTGGTACGACCCTGAGGACTTTGAAAAGTTTGACGGGGAGAATATGTTTCAGGGGGATTTTTATTTCTCCGAGATTGCAGGCAATACTTTTGACGAAGATATGTGGGATTATATTTACAGCGATATGATACCTGTAGCAAAAAACGCAAAGTCATACAACGAGGTATACAGAAAGTACAATCCGCAGTATTGCGATTACCGTATAGATGACGGATATTTTATCGTCTGCAACAGCCGCACATTAAGCGGCAGAATAGTGGCTCCCGGGGAAACGCTTATAGATACCAATACGGAAAACGAGCTTGTCAACGCATCGGTAATTGACACGGACAGCGCAAGGCTTATAAGATACTGCGAGGAGGAGCATACTGCGGTAAAAGATCTGTTCGGTAATAAAGCGGTGTTGCAAGGCTCGTCTGAGAGATATTCAATGAACGAATACACAGCCTGCGACCTTATACAAAGCAATAAGCCCAGTCAGACGGTGATATACGATAACAGGCTTTGCCCTGTGCTGACGGTTTCATCCTCTGTCAGCTTCAATCTGAATGAATACGGCGATAAGCTGTGTATCGCATCGTTCAGTTCCGACCGTGAAAAAGATTCGGGCAAGCAGGGCAAAGCTAAGAAAAAGTATGCTATGGCAGACAGGAACAGCGGTCATGTATATGCAGTGTATGAGAGGGCGTTTACGGTTCTGGGAAACGATTTCTACAAAACCAAGGACAGTAATTCCCTTGCCGAATATTACACGGCATACGGAAAGAGCATAGGAAAATTCGTGTACGCAAAGGCATACGGCGACAGGCTGATGTGCTTTGACTATGACAAGTATTATATCTATGACAAGTACGGTCAGCTGTTGGCTCAGTATGAAAACAAGCCGAGAATAAGCGAAAACAGCGGAAGCGTGGTAATAAGAAACGATGACGGCAGCTTCACCTGCTATGACAGGGATATGAACGTACTGCTGACTACTAAGTATGATATTCAGCCGATGGAAAACGGTTATATGGCTTATCTGGCGGCTGAGAACGGCAGAGCAGGCTTTATCGGAAAGGACGGCAAGGTCGCACTCGAGGCAAGGTATGAATTTGTCAGCGCAATGTCGCCCGACGGATATTTTGTATCTAAGACATACATAAATAACAAAAACGGCTATGATTATAACGGCTATGCACCCGAGCTTATCGGTGTAACGGTAAATGATCTCAACGGCAAGGCGGAGATGGAAGGAATAAGCGGAATGTGCAATGCCGGCAACAGTGCGGCAAACGGTTATTCGCCGCTTGATTTCTACGCAGGTGCCGCATATTATGAAAGCACGCCCGAAATAACGCAAAATATAGCGAATTATATTTTTGTTGCAGATGACGGCGAAAGGCTTTATTATACAGACAGGTACGGAAACCGTCATTATGAGGAATACTATGTGAGCAACAGCGTAGATCAGAGTTATATGAGTCCTTGCATAACAGAAGGCAAGGCGGTGACGCTCAGCGTGCTTATGTATGACGAAACGGGCAAAAACTCAGCAACAGTGAATTACTATCTGAACCTTGACGGCACTCCGTTTGTGAAAGGCGACAGGACGCTTGACAGATTGCAATACTTCGGATATATAATCGGAGATGGCAATGAGGACGGCAGATATAATATATACGGTGCTCACGGAAAAATACTGCTCAGCAATATTGAAACAGAGAAAAGCGCCGACGGCATCGGAATTAACAGAAACGGCGATAAGCTGGCGGTTTCGGATATGAACGGAGTAAGAATATTTGACCTTATAACGCAGGAGCAGGTGTTCGAAAAGGAGGACGACAGATTCAGCTTTATTGCGGAAAATCTTATTTCTTACCCGGACGGCAATGCTGATAAAACGGTCTGCGTGAATCTTGATAACGGCAAGACGTATACCTATGAGGGAAGAGTGAGCTTTATAAATCTCGACTCGTATAGAAACAAGAAGGCCGTGTTCCCTCTGCGGCTTGTGAAGTACGGCAATAAAAACAACGGCGGTGCCACCGGCTATGATGCCGGCTATGACTGCTTAAGCGTGTACAGCCTTGACGAAGATATGGAGGAGAGCCTTGTAAACACTTATACGGCGGGAGAAGGGAAAAGCGTCTTTATGCTCGGCTTCGGCGACGGAACGGGGATGTACGGAATCACAGACACATATAATAAGAGCGGCAAAAGGGCGTGGACTTTTATCAATGTAATGCTCGACAAGCAGATAACGGTAGACGGTGTAATCAGCGTAAATCAGAACAAGTACCCAGACAAACCCTGCTTTATCATCGGCACGGAGAATGACGATGGCTCTGTGACAACGTATGAGCTTGACGCAGAAACTATGGAGCTGTCCGTGCAATAATACTGCTGTAAGCGATAATTTCCTTTATTTCTGCGGTTTTGCTTGCATTATTCCTTGCAATATGATATACTTAAATCTATATGGTTAAAACACGGAGTGAGAAACAGAAAAAGTACGGAAATCATAAGATTTAAAGTGTAAAAGAGAAAGGAAACAAAAATGATTACAGTATCGGACGTTAGTCTTTCATTCGGCGGACAGATGTTGTTCAAGGACGTAAACCTGCTGTTCACAGCCGGCAACTGCTATGGTGTTATCGGCGCAAACGGCGCAGGAAAGTCCACATTCTTAAAGATACTCTGCGGTGCGCTCGAGCCTACAACGGGTACGGTCACGGTTCAGGAGGGTCTGCGTATGTCGGTGCTTAAGCAGGACCACTACGCATATGACGAGTATACGGTTCAGGATACCGTTATAATGGGAAATCCCCGTCTTTATGAGGTAATGAAGCAGAAGGACGCTCTTTATGCGAAGGAGGACTTCACTGAGGAGGACGGAAACCTCGCAAGCGAGCTTGAGGGCGAATTTGCCGAGCTTGGCGGCTGGGAGGCTGAAAGTGACGCATCAAAGCTCGTACAGGGTCTTGGTCTTGACGAGAGCATTATGTACGCTCAGATGAGCAGTCTTGCAGGTAATGAAAAGGTCAAGGTACTGCTCGCACAGGCACTTTTCGGAAATCCTGATATAATCCTTATGGATGAGCCTACGAACCACCTTGATATTGACGCTGTGGCTTGGCTTGAGGACTTCCTTGCGGAGTATTTCGGTACGGTTATCGTTGTATCGCACGACCGTCACTTCTTAAACAATGTTTGTACCCACACGGTAGATATAGACTATACAAAGATCAAGATGTATGTCGGAAACTACGAGTTCTGGTATGAATCTTCACAGCTTATACAGAAGATGTTAAAGCAGCAGAACAAGAAGAACGAAGAAAAGATAAAGGAATTACAGAGCTTTATCCAGCGCTTCTCGGCGAATAAGTCCAAGTCAAAGCAGGCGACATCGAGAAAGAAGCTCATTGACAAGCTGACTGTAGAGGAGCTGCCTGCGTCAAGCAGACGTTATCCGTTCATCAGCTTTGATATGGAGCGTGAGATAGGCAAGGATATTTTACAGGTCGAAGGGCTTACAAAGACGGTTGACGGCGTTAAGGTGCTTGATCACGTCAGCTTTACTGTCGGCAGAAACGACAAGATTGCCTTTGTTGGCGATAACGAGATCGCCGTTACCACACTGTTCAAGATACTGATGGGCGAAGAAGAACCGGACGAGGGCTTTATCAAGTGGGGAAGCACCGCAAGCGTAAGCTACTTCCCTCAGGATAACAGTGCATTCTTCAACGGCTGTAAGCTGTCCATCCTTGACTGGATAAGACAGTATTCAAAGGACGAAACCGAAACATATCTGCGTGGCTTCTTAGGACGTATGCTGTTCTCGGGCGATGATATATTCAAGAATGTTGACGTTTTATCGGGCGGAGAGAAGGTACGTTGTATGTTCTCACGCATGATGCTGTTCCAGTCAAACGTTCTTATCCTCGACAGACCTACAAACCACCTCGACCTTGAAAGCATCACCGCCGTAAATAACGGTCTTTCGGACTTCAAGGGCAACGTACTGTTCGCTTCTCACGACTATGAGATAGTACAGACGGTCGCAAACCGTATAATAGAAATCGCTGACAAGGGCTGCTACGACAGACAGGGAACATATGAAGAGTATGTTGACTGGAGAAAGGCAAACCACGGCGGCAGCTTCACGCTCTGATAAAACAGGATATATAACAAGGCGGACTGTCCTTTTTCGGACAGTCCGCCGTTTTATTTAATCCTTGCTGTACCACCAGCTGCCGTAATAATCGCCACTGTTTATCATAATTGATGTATTCTTCTCGTCATCTCTGTGCCAATACAATGCGGCAACGGTACTGCCGTTATCTTTTTGGCTAAGAGTATAGCCGTCTGCCGATGCGGTAATATCATTTATCTCAAATGTCTGCTCACCAAGCTTTACCGTTCCGTTCGCACTGCACAGTCCCGCGTTATTCACGGTAACAGTTATGTCGATAACGGTATCAAGCTTTGTGCCCTCCGGCATATCACCCTGAACCTCGGCATCGGCGATATGCGTCTTTACAAACGGATTTTCAATATGTATCGTTTCATTGCGCGGTAAAAACAGTATAAGTCCTGCTGCAACCGCTCCCAGTACGACTAAAACACTTATAATAATTACAATCGTCTTTTTCATCATTGCCTCCGGTTTGATCACTCAGCCGAGCTTTCCTTGAGATACTCGGGAATAAACTCCTTGGTATACCACACGCCCGTATAATCGCCCTCGCGGATTATTACGACTATATCGTCTTCATCATTTGTACTGAAAATAACATCAACGGAATTTTCAGAATTATTTTCCTCTAAAAAATACCCGAATTCTACCTTTGTGGCACTCGTGATATTTATTGTCCTGTTGCCGATTTTTAAATTGCCGTCTGCCTTATACAGATTATCCTTATCAGCGGTCAGACTGACATTCATCGAAATATTCTCCGACGTTCCGTAAGGAGTGCTTCCTTCTTCCGCCACAAGTCCGTTTTCACGCTTGATAAATACACGGTCAAAATGTATGCTTTCGCCTTTAGGCATAAATATTATCACGCCCGCAACACCGAGAGCGACCGCAACTGCCGCGCATATAATTATAACAACAAATTTTTTCATATAATATCCTACTGTTTGTGTAAATTAAGTAACATTTGAATTATATCATTGCTGCCTGTTTTTGTCAACGAGTGAAATCGTTGACATTTGTAAGTTCTACAAAAGTGCGCTGTAAAGCAAGTTAAAGCAGGTTAGGTTGTAACAATTGTCTAATGCAACTTTATCATTACACGATTTGTTAACTAAATTCAGCATAAACATAGGTGAAAGTTTCACAATCGGTATTGGATATCTGCTTGTTAAAACAACTTCCCCTACACTTGCAGGGGTGAATTTCATATTTCCTTGAAATTAAAATTTACATTTACGCCGTCCATCGTCTTACTTCGTCTGAACCTCGTCATAATACGTTCCTCTATGCCGTCAAACGAGCTTTTGTCTGCATCAAGCAACAAAAGAAGATACTGGCTTCTGCTGTAGCGTGTATATACATCCCTCATTCTCAGCGAATTGCTTATGCTGAACGAAATTTTATCCATTGCTTTTTCAAGCAGTTTTATATCCTTAAGTTCATTTTTACCGCTGTCAACCGCAGAAACAAGGCAGATAGACAGCTTGCTCTCGATTCTTTGACTTTCACGCTTGTACAGACGGAATATGTATTTGAATATTTCGTACTGGCAGTAGAAAACGCCTTTGCGTTCCTTGCTGTCATCACCCGTGAGATCGCCTATAACAGCGTCAAGGTTATTCTGTACATCATTACGGGGCTTTACCGTAAGCTCGTAAAGCTCGGTGAGGTGAGCGCCCGGTGCGGCACCGTACTGCTCCATAAGATATGCACGGATATAATCATACTGCTTTGCCGCCCGTTCGTAATCTCCCATTGCAACAAAGGCACGGATAAGGTTTGAGTGCATTTTTTCATCGGACTGGTCAAGCATTGTGGCACGCTCACAAAGCGTTATTATTTCGGAAAATTTACCCATAGGGTAGAGCAGCTGAGCACATTTGTCAACTGCGGAATTGTATATAGCGTGAAAATATACGTTTATAGGCTGTACCCACGTTTCTCCGACAGCTCCTGCAAGATAACCGCTGTTGTAAAGGGCAATAGCCTTTTTATACATACTTATGCGTCTTGTTCTGGAAAGCGACTCGTCCTCCGCTTTGCTTATGTACTCTTTGAAAAGAGAGGAATCTATAACACAGTCGTCGGTTTCGGTAAATGCGTATGAGCTGTGACTTCCGGCTATGAGACTGCCGCCGCAGGGTATCATCTCGTCAAGAATCGCTCTTGTCCTGTGTACCAGCGTTTTAAGTGCATTGGCAGGATTTTTGCTGTCCGACCATAAAAGGTCGATAAGCTCATTCTGTGTTATCTCTCTGCCCCGCTGTGAGATCAGATATTCAAGAAGCGAGATCATCTTTGAGCCTCTGTACTCGTTTTCACACAGACGCTTGTCACGGTATGATATTGAAAACTGACCGAACATAGTAATATGTATCTTATTCGGCATTTTTTCACCTCCCTGTTTTTTTCTTTCGTCTTAACGTGTGCTTTAATGAAATTTCACGCTAAAGCGTGAAAATAATTTAAGCAAAATTCAAATTTTCTGTTAGATGTTATGCAACAAGCGTTGCGCCGTTGGCGAATTGTGTAAATATGATGCTATATTCTGTAAATTAGACTTACAGAAATAACTAATATCGTGTAAATATGCACAATTCGCTTGATAAAATGTTGAATCAACTATCGTATAAATAGAAATATGACGGCGATTCCGGCTGTTGTTCGCAATGTAACCGAAATGTAACCACGCTGTGGCATAATATGCTCGTAAGGTTGAGATGTAGATTTGAGATGATGTCTACCTCACGTTTTTACTTTTCTTTCCGTCATGAGAAACAGCATACCGCAGCAGAGGTTGTAGTGATGCTGTTTTTCTTTTTTGCGTGGAATGCGGTTTACAGGCAGGCACTTTTGAGCCTGCCTTTTTATTTTTATGAAATTCTAAACTAAACTTTATATTTTCGTAAATTTTACTTATCTTCTCCGATTTTTCTGAGCATTATATCGGGGTGAGAAGCGTGCTTGATAAGCTCGCTCTTGCTGATCTGACCGTTTCTGTACATATGCATAAGGTAGGAGTCCATAGTAAACATACCCGATTCACCCGATGCTGTGATAACGGTGTCTATCTGGTGGGTCTTTGACTCTCTTATCATATTTCTTATAGCGTTGTTGCACTTCATAATTTCAAACGCAGGACGCAGTATTCCGTCTTCGCAGGGGATAAGCTGTTGAGATATTACCGAGCATAAAAGCTGAGAGAGCTGGATGCGAACCTGCTGCTGCTGGCTCGGCGGGAAAATATCAATAATTCTGTCTATCGTATTCTGTGCTCCGACAGAGTGCAGAGTGGAGATAACAAGGTGACCTGTTTCAGCGGCTGTAAGCGCTGTGCTTATCGTTTCATAGTCACGCATTTCACCGAGCAGTATAACATCGGGGGATTGACGCAGGCAGGCTCTTAACGCTACAATATAGCTCTTGCTGTCGCTGTTTATTTCACGCTGGCTTATTATGCTCTTTTTATTCTTGTGAAGATACTCTATAGGGTCTTCCAGTGTGATTATATGGCTGTTTCTCTGCTTGTTGATCTCGTCAATAATGCAGGCAAGCGTGGTGGATTTACCGCCGCCTGCGGGACCTGTGACAAGCACAAGACCTTTTGTTCTTGCTACTGTATCGGTTATGACCTCCTGCGGAATGTTAAGCTCATTGTAATCGGGTATATCAAATTCAACTACACGGATGACCGCCGCCATACTTCCTCTTTGCTTGTACGCACTTATACGAAAACGGCTGAGTCCCTTTACGGATACCGAGAAGTCATCGTCGCCCGTTTCCTCATATCTTGATATATCCCTTCCTGCAAGACGGTATATTTCTTTTATCAGCTTTTCCGCCTCGGCAGGCAGTATCATATTATCGTTTTGCTTGGTGATAATGCCGTTTTCCTTATATGTCACGGCAAGACCCGATATAATAAAAATATCCGAGGCTTTCTTTTCAACTGCACTCTTAAGTATTTCCATCAGTTCCATAATGTTATCCTTTCACTGTCGGCTGTATTTATACCGGTAAACTCTCGCCATTCCATACAGGAAGCGAGTTTTCTTCTTCGTAATAGTTATTGCTTATAATTTTCCAGCTTGTTATGACGAGCTTTTCGTTTTCGTATTCCGCCTTGCAGACAAGCCTGCTCCCGCTGTTTACGGTTTCGCTCCACGAGAATGTCAGAACACGGTTTTCACGGGTCCCGCCTGTCACTTCAATGCCAAGCTCCCTTGCCGCCGCAGAAATGTCCGTTACATTGTCATCTGCAAGAAGGAGATAAAGGCGGTCGAGTTTTTCGGTCGCCTTTGTGTCGGCAGAGTAATATTCCTCGTGCGTTGCGGCGAGTTTTTTTGCTCTGTCAAGGTCTTGCCTTACCGTAATAAGACACATGACCGACAGCGTGACAGACGCCAGCACCACGAATATGACAAGAAGCGAGGACAGCCCGATGCTGTTCAGGCTTTTTCTGCGGTTCTCACTGCGTGCGCTGTTTTTCAAGAGGCAACCCTCCTTGCACTTGTTATGGTGATATATGTGTTTTCATCGTCCGAGGCGGTAATGTCAAGGTACTGTATGTTTCCTGCCGTCCTTTCGGAAAGCTGTATCCTGATGTCACCGTCGGCATATCGCTGTGACAGCTCGGATATGCTTTCGCCGCTTTTATAGCACTCGGCAATGTCGGCTGTTTTTATCTGTGCGTCCGACAGACGTTCGGCATATTTCATTTCGCTTGCCGCAATTCCGATAACTCTCACGCAAGCCGCCGCACATACGGCGAATATTGCAATCACCGTCAGCAGTTCGATAAGGAATGCTCCATTTCTTGAACGTCTTTTTATGCTCATCCGGCACCTCCCTTTCCGCTTCTCAGGCAGTAGTGCGACGAGGTCTGCACACCGTTACAGGTTATCGTGAAGCTGATTATGTTTTTATCGGCGCTTGCTGTGAAATTATCCGCCGGGAACAATGTGTTTCCGTTTTCGGCAACAAAAGGAGCGGAGCTTTCGACAAACAGCTCTCTCAGTTCTCCGTCATAGCAGTAAATATACGTTATGTAGCTTTCACCGTCTATCGTATCCGAAAAGCCGAGATAATCCGTATCTCCCTGCTTTCCGACGGATACTGCACCGCTGTCATAGCTGCGGAGCTTCTGAAGCACAAGAGTCTGTGCGGTAGCGGTATCAAAGCGCTTTTCGATCTCGCTTCCGAAATGCTTATATGCTTTGGCAAAAGCAAGCACCGCCGCCAGCAGACAGCACACGAACAGCACAAATACCGTCAGCACAAAAATCATATCTATGCCGCTTTTATTCGTTTTTAACGTATTTGAACGACTTCGGAGCATCTTTTCCTCCTGACTTGAATGTTGGGTTTCATTTAGCAATTACTTTTATATCCGGCATTATATTTGATGAAACCGGGCTGTAATGCACTATACAGCTGTTTTTATCTATATGCAGGTCGTAATTTTCAATAAGGTATCCGATGTTATCGGGAAAGAATCCTTCAACGGCATAGCACTCCGCCGCCGCCTTGCGCACACCGTTTTCGATTATTCTGAGATTTTCGCTTCTGCGGTTTTCCTCGCTGCCGGCTATCGACAGCGTGACAATCGCAACAGCCGCCGCAGAAAGAGCGACCGCAATGACCGCATCTCTTATTATGTAAAATGCACTTGAATGATTTCTTGTTTTCATATTATCACCGATGTTATCCTATGACCGTCATTACGCTCATCAGCGGTATCATTACGGAAAGAAGTATGAAGCCTACGGCTACAGCCATGATTATTACCATAGTAGGCTCAAAGCGGGCAACCGAGGTCTGTATAACAGCCGAAACCTTCTTTTCCGCATTTTCCGCTATCGTTGCCATAGTCCTGTCGAGCGTACCTGTGCTGAATGCGATGTTTATCATTCTCATATTGACCGCAGAGAACATACCCGTGTTGTCGAGTGCGTCAACGAAAGGCTTTCCGTCTGCCATTTCCTTACGGCAGAGGCTCAGCTTTTCACGCATATATTCGTTTTCGAGCAGATTTTCGCACATATCGAGCGATTCGTCTATATCCATTCCGCTGGAAAGCGTCATTGAAAGAGCGGCTGAAAATCTTGCGGCATACAGAGTTTTTGCCGTTTTTGTATGAGAAACCGCACGAAGAACAGCTTTTCTGAAAGGCCTTACAAAGTTGTAAAGCACAACGCCGAGTATTATCACAAAAGCGAGTATTCCGATAATCAATATAGCAATATCGCTTATGACACCACCGACGCTCATTATCCACTGTGCGCTGTCGGGCAGGGTAAGTCCGAGCTGTGCGAATACGTCCGAGAATATCGGAAGCACATAAACCGACAGCAGAATAATTACCGCAAAAACAATGATAAGCAGTACCGAAGGGTATGCAATCGCACTTTTGACAGAGGTGCTTATTTCGTCTATGCCTGCGTAATAGTCGGCAAGAGAAGCCAGCACGGTATCAAGCCTGCCGGTGTTTTCTCCGACCTCAAGCATCTTTATAAAATAGTTAGGGAACACTTCGGTTTTGTCAAATGCTCTTGTTATACTGCTTCCGCTTTCTATAGAGCGGAGTATCTTTTCAAGAAGTGCAGCCTTGTTTTTATCCTCTCCGTCCTGTAATATGACGAGTATCCCGTCTGTTATTGTAAGGCCTGAGCTTACGACCGATGCAAGCTCGGAGCAGAGTATCGAAATATCTTCGTTTGAAAGGTAGTGCTTTTTGCTCATTTTATCCCTCCGTATCATTTTTCGCTTATCAATAATAATATATCACAGAATAGTTGCTTCCGTCCGATATGAAATCAACTATGCTTTTATAATCGTTTTCGTCCTTTGCGCTTGCCGCAAAGGTGGGGTCCATTCTGTTCCATTTGTTGCCGTCAAAATAGATATAGCCGTCTATCCAACCGCTTCCGTCTACATACACGCTTATCCATGCGTGATATATATCGCCTGCGTAGCCGACAACAACCTTTGTCGGAATTTTCTGCGAGCGGAGCATTGCCGCCATAAGCGAGGCATAGTCAAAGCAAATTCCGCTCTTGTTTGCAAGCACCGTGTCGGGTACGGGAATATATCCGTTTGCGCCGTTTTCGGCAGTGGAAACATAGCTGATGTTGTTTATTACATAATCGTAAATCGCCGCTGTTTTTGCTATAGTATCTTTATTCCCTCCGCACAGCGTTGATGAAAGCGCAACGCAGGATGAACCGGAGTTATACATACAGAACTGGTTTGGAGTAAGGAACGGCAGGAAGCTGTCGGAAACCGAAACGTTCAGCGCCTGCTTGAACATTACCGTTCCTTTTCCTGCACTTGTTACTTTAAGAACGCTCACGGTATAGCTTCCGCTTCCCTCTGTTATCGGTATGACCTCGTAGTTTCCCGAATTGTTAAGCTGGAACGTGTAGCGGACGTTTATATCATCAGCGTTTACCAATATCCTGTAACTGCCGCTCATAGCCTTTTTCAGCTTTATCATCAGATAACCCTGCGATGAATTTGATGCGTCAATAAGTGCGTCGCCGTTGCTGTAAACCTTGACCCCGTCTGCTGTCGGAGTGATTATATACGGCGGTGACGGCTCTGTCTGCGGCGGGTCGGTCTGAGGCGGCTTGGTCTGTGGTGGGTCAGTCTTAGGCGGATCCGTTACGGATGCGACCGTCGCTGGCGGCTCGGTTTTCGGCGGTGCTGTCTGTTTTGTTGTGGTGACAACAGAGGTTGTAGTAGTTGTTTCTTTTGTTGTTACAGTAGTTATTGACGATGCGGTCTGCGGTGAAGTCTGTGATGTTGTGGTGCTTTTTACCGTTGCCGATGCTGTGACGGAGGTTGTGGTCGTCTGAACAGAAGATGTCTGCCCTTCTCCGTTACAGCCGCCGAGAACGGCACACAGTGCGATTATACCCACTGCAAGCGTTGCCGCCGGTATATGCTTTTTCATGCGCCGCCCCCTTTTCGAATGTTGTAGATTACATTTATTTAAAGTATAGCACAAATGAGAGAAAATGTCTATTAAATATAAAAAGAAAAGCCACGATTTTTTACATCGTGGCAATCAATTTTATTCCTTTTTCAACTCGTCTATAATCTCATACAGCTTCACAAGCTCAGCCATTGTAAGCTGTTCCGCTCTTGCGGTAGCCGGTATACCGCTTTCGGTCATCTTTTCCGCAAGCACCGCTTTCGGTATCTTGAAATATGCCGAAACGGGATTTGCAAGCTGTTTTCTGCGCTGAGCGAAAGCCTGCTTTATCACCTCGAAGAAAAGCGGCTCGTTATCGACCTTGTACGGCGGTTGTTCATACCGCTCAAGACTTATGACCGCACTGTCAACATTTGGGGCAGGCATGAACGATCCCCTGTTTACCCGAAACAGCTTCTTCGGCTTTGCGTAATAGTTTATAGATGCGGTGATAGCGCCGCACTCACGGCTTCCTACTGCGGCACATATTCTGTCTGCCGCCTCAAGCTGTACCATAACGGTTATCGCTTTTATGGGCAGCTTTTCCTCAAGCAGCTTCATTATTACGGGCGAGGTTATATAGTAGGGCAGATTCGCACAAACTATCACGTCCATATCGGGAAACTTCTCGGCTATCAGCTTATTAAGATCGGTTTCCATAACATCGGCAAAAACAACCTCTACATTGTCGTATTCTTCGAGCGTTTCGTCAAGAATGGGCTTCAGCCCCGTGTCTATTTCAATAGCTACGACCTTTTCACAACGCTCGGCAAGCTCCCTTGTCAGAACGCCGATACCCGTGCCTATTTCTATAGCACCGACATTTTTCCCTGCCCCGCCCATTTCGGCAATTTTAGGGCAGACGGTCGGGTTTATCAGAAAGTTCTGTCCGAGCGACTTTGTAAAAGAAAAGCCGTGCTTTTCAAAAAGCTGTCTTATTGTTGAAATGTCGGTAAGTTTCATTCTTTGTTTCCTTCGCTTTCTTTTGTGAACATCTCAAGCACCTTGAATGACTGCTGAAGATTTGCCACGCCGTATATGCTTATTCCGTAGTTTTCGCTTTTGTCAAGATTTTTAAGCGAGGATTTCGGCACAATGCACTTTGAAAATCCCATTCGTGCCGCCTCACGCACACGCTCTCTTATATGCGACACCGCTCTTATTTCTCCTCCAAGACCGACCTCACCGAACATCGCAACATCATCGCCTATCGGAATATCACGAAGTCCCGAATAAAGAGCAAGAGCAATCGCAAGGTCGCTTGCAGGCTCGTCTATTTTAAGTCCGCCTATAACATTTATATATACATCATATCCGCCGAAGTTGTAGCCTGTCCTCTTTTCAAGCACAGCAAGCAGAACGCACAGCCTGCTGTAGTCGAAGCCTGTCGTCATTCTGCGTGGAGCGGAGAACGAGGTCTTGCCGACAAGCGCCTGCACCTCTGCCAGTATAGGCCGTGTACCCTCGACGGTACAAAGCACGGTTATACCGCTTACCCCTGCGGGTCTGCCGAGAAGAAGCATTGCAGACGGGTTTTCAACCTGCTCAAGTCCCTTGTCCTGCATCTCAAATACGCCTATTTCGTTGGTCGAGCCGAAACGGTTCTTTGCGGCTCTTAATATCCTGTAACTTAGCTGTTTGTCGCCCTCAAAGTACAATACCGTGTCCACTATATGCTCAAGCACCTTAGGACCTGCTATACCGCCGTCCTTGTTTACATGACCTACAAGAAACACTGCGACCTCAAGGCTCTTTGCCATCTGCATAAATGCCGAGGTACATTCTCTTACCTGCACAAGACTGCCGGGAACGGACTGAAGCTCTGTCAACTGCATTGTCTGTATCGAGTCGATTATCACAACATCGGGCTTATTCTCACGCACGCCCTCTATTATAGTATCGCAGTCGGTACAGGCACTGATATAAAGCCCGTCGCTTGCAACTCCCAGCCTGTCGGCACGGAGCTTTATCTGACGTTCGCTTTCCTCACCGGATATGTACAGCACGGTCTTATCCTGCGCAAGACAGCCGCATATCTGTAAAAGGAGCGTCGATTTGCCGATACCGGGGTCGCCGCCGAGCAGAACGAGCGAGCCTTTGACAAGGCCTCCGCCGAGCACCCTGTCAAGCTCTGACATTCCCGTTTCATATCTTGTTTCGTCACTGAACGAAAGGTTGTTTATACTTGAAAGCGGAAGCCTGCCGCCGCCCGTGCTTTTTGCAAGACCGTGGGATTTTGGCTGTATAAGCGTTTCTTCAAGCGTGTTCCATGCACCGCAGGCATTACAGCGTCCGCTCCATTTCGGATATTCCTGACCGCACTCACTGCATATATATACTGATTTTGATTTTGCCATTTTTTCGTCCTTTCCGATGAATTACTGTCCGGAGCTTGTAACATCACCGCTGTTTTCGGGAATACTGCTTGTTGAAATTTCCGTCCGACCTGCATTGTCCGCAGGCTTTGAGGTGAGATATGTAAGTATCCCGTTGTATATAGTATAGGCTACCTTACGCTGATAGTCGGTATCCGACAGATTAGCCGCATCATCGGGATTTGAGAGAAATCCGCATTCTATCAGCACGGCAGGTATCTTTGTGTTCTTGAAAAGATACAGCTCGTCGCCCTCCTGCTTTATCTGCCTGTCGTTGCCCGGCTGTATCGTCTTGAAATTATCCTGCATTATCTGCGCTATCATACGGTTGTCGGGGTTGTTCGCCGTGTAGAAAATCTGTGCGCCGAAATATTCAGGCTCGGTGAACTTGTTCTGATGAATAGACAGGAACAGGCAGTCGCCGTACTTGTTTATAATATCAAGACGGTTTTTCATATCGGAAACCTTCTGCTCCCGTGTGCCTTTTACGCCTTCATCGTGTATCGAAATATCGCTGTCACGGGTAAGCACTACATTGAAGCCCGATAAAGTCAGCATATCACTGAGATCACGCACAATAGCAAGATTGATATTCTTTTCAAGCTCACCGTTTATGCCGACCGCACCGCTGTCTGTTCCGCCGTGCCCTGCGTCAAGTACGATGGTTTTCTTATTTGTAACGTGCGACGTTGACGCTCTCACGCTCATCTGCGAGTAGTCGGCAGTTGCCGCAATGACGGTAAAACAGCCGAGCAGGACTATAAGTGCAGGGATTCGTGTTCTTAGCCGCTTAAATTCAAATCGTTTCATGTTCAGTTTCATATTGTCCGACCTTTCGGTAAATTTTTGTACATTATATGAAACGAGCAGTGAAATAATGACAGGCTATGCCTGTCACAGCTTGTAGAAAAACCTACATAACTTTTAAAAATGGGGTTTGGCGTTGCTTGCTCTGCTGGTTTTGCATCTCTGCAAAGTCAGCTGTTTGTGCCGTTGCATCGTGCAACGGCTCGGTTCAGCTGACATAAGCGTCCTTGCTTATAACTTTTGGCAAGCAACCAAAGCGTCCTTGCTTTGGGCATAGCCCCACACTCAGCCCCGGCATGGATGCTTACAAGTGGTCGAACAAAGTCGGTGCAGGGCGCACCGACAACAAATGACCACGGTTGCACAGAAGCAAAGCTATCAGAGTGTCCTAAAGGGGATAGGGATTGAGAACAAGCGCTTTTTTGAAAAAACAGACTTTTTACGAAAGTTATAAAATTTATTATACCACACTTCCCCCACACCCGCAACTTTATCTCCTTTATTTTTAATGAATAGCCGGGATTTTTTGAGTTATCATATTTACGGGCGAATTTAACAGCGTTTAAAAACAACTAAAAACAGTGTGAAATATATGTAACCTAACGTAAACTAATTTTAGTTAAACGAATTTGTAAGTGTGAAAACGGGTTACACCGATACTTACTTAATAAAATTGTGTAACACAGTTAAGTTAGTGTGAATTTTGTTTTTAATGCACATAATAAACAATTATTATTTATGTGTTTTAGCTGAATTTCCTATAACCTTATTGACTTTTAGCTAAAACGTTGTATAATCTTAAGTGAATTAAGCAAGCGGAAACAGCTTAATAAACATAAGCTAAATTCATTAACTATCAACTAAGGACCAGTGGCTAAGCACTGTCCGACCAGAAAGGAAATTATCACATGAAAGCAAAGAAGATACTCGCAGGTATCCTTGCGGCAAGCACAGCAGTTTCGCTGGCAGCCTGCAACAGTAACAATGCAACATCATCAACATCAGGCAGTACATCATCTGCATCAAAGACAGAAGATAACAGCTCGACTGCATCGGGTGAAGAATCTTCGACTACACCTTCGGGCGAAAAGATCACCCTCAAGGTTCTTACTCACCGTACAGACCGTAAGGATGACGGCTCTCTCGACAAGATGACAGATGCTTTTGAAGAAAAGTACAACTGCACTGTTGAATATCAGTCATTCAAGAGCTACGCAGATGACGTTTCGACAATGATGAGCACCAAGGAATATGGTGATGTACTCATGATTCCCGATACAGTTAAGCTCGCCGATCTTTCAAACTTCTTCGAGCCTCTCGGCAAGTACGATGAGCTTAAGGATAAGTACAAGTGGGCAGATCAGAAGATGTATGACGGAACAGTATACGGCCTTGCTCACTTAGGCTCTGTTAGCGGCGGTATCTGCTACAACAAGAAGGTATGGACAGACGCAGGCATCACAGAAATGCCCAAGACAGCCGACGAATTCATCGCTGACTTAAAGAAGATCAAGGAAAAGTTCCCCGATGTAATTCCTTACTACACAAACTTCAAGGAAGCAAGCTGGACAGCTTCACAGTGGTCAAGCCTTGTTGTTCCTTCTTCGGGTAACCCCAACTTTGAAACAGACCTTATCGTAAACAAGGAAGACTTCTTCACAGAAGGCAAGCCCTACTACAACGTATTCAAGCTGATGTACGATATATATTCAGACTCTACTCTTATCGAAGGCGACCCGATGAGCTCCGACTGGGAAGGCTCAAAGCTGATGATTGCAAAGGGCGAAGTTGCTACAATGACAATGGGTTCATGGGCAGTTTCACAGTTCCAGCAGATCGCTAAGGATAATAACCTTGATCCCGAAAATATCGGTTATATGCCCGCTCCCTTCTCTAAGGACGGCAAGCAGTACGCACAGTACGCAGCAGACTACTGCATGGGCGTAAACAAGAATATTGCCAATGACAAGAAGGATCTCGGCAAGAAGTATATTGAATGGTTCATCGCTGAATCCGGCTTCTCTGAGGCTGAAGGCGGTATCAATACACTTGAAGGCAGCAAGCTCCCCGATTACCTCTCAGCGTTTGACGGTTGTGAATTCTTCACAGCGGCAACGGCTCCCGAGGGTCTGACAGGCGTATTCAACGCTATCGACAAGGATTCTGAGGTCGGTATATGGACAGGCGACTCCGCTAACTTCAAGCTCCAGCTTGCTGAAGCAGCATTTGCCGGCAAGGGCGACGCAGGCTTTAAGGCTATCGCAGACTCCGTTAATCAGAAATGGGCGGCTACAAGAGATGCCAACGCAGAACTTGAAGCATACATCAAGGCTAACGGCTAATTAACGCTATCGTATTTTCTTCATAGATACTCCAAACACACAAACCCGTACGGAAAGGCGTAAGTCTTTCCGTATAGGTTTTTATGGAGAAAATTAACTAATTTACAAAAATAGAAATTATTTCTTGAAAGGACAGATTTATGGCTACTCAAGGCGTTACCGCAATTCAGAAGCGTCGCACATTATGGCAGTGGCTTAAAGGCTATACAGGTCAGAAATACATGACCACAGTGCTGTTTCTGGCGATACCTGTCGCACTGCTGATACTTTTCACTATTATCCCTGCTGTGAATATGATAATATTCAGCTTCCAGCAACGTGACCAGCTTGGCGTAAATGTACAGTGGGTCGGTTTTGACAACTATAAGACGCTGTTTACCGATATGGCATATCTTTCAACGCTCATCAACAGCTTGTACTACTTTGTCGGCTCGTTTATACAGCTCGGACTTGCACTTTTCATCGCAACTCTGTTATGCTCGAAAATAAAGCTCGCAGGACTGTTCAAGGGAGTTATCTTCTTCCCTTATCTTATGAACGGCGTTGCGGTAGCACTTATCTTCCAGAGATTCTTCAGAGGCGATGACGGCGGTACGCTCAACTCCATAATCGCACTTTTCGGAGCAGATCCTGTAAAGTGGCTGTCAAACGGCGCTATCAACAACTGGTGTCTGGTTTTTGCGTCGGTATGGCGTTATATCGGCTTTGATATTCTGATGTTCATCGGTGCTATCCAGTCTATCTCGCCCGACATTTACGAAGCGGCAGATCTTGACGGTGCAAACGCATGGCAGAAGTTCTGGCACATAATTTTCCCCGGTATCAGAACAATCATTGCATTACAGCTTATCCTTGCCATCAAGGGTGCTGCATCTGTATTTGAGATACCGTATATTATAACCGGCGGTAAGATGGGAACATCGACCTTCGTTATCAAGACGATCGAAACGGGCTTCCAGTACCAGAAGATCGGACTTGCATCCGCAATGGCTATCGTCCTGCTGTTTATAATAATAGTGATTACGATGATCCAGAAGATATTCTTTAAGGAAGAAAAGTAGGTGTAACAATGACAGACAATATCACAACAACCGAAAACTCCGGACAGACCTCTTTCAATATGGATAAATACAGGTTCAAGGAAACGCCTAAGGGCGTAAGAATACTGATAGACGTATTGAAATACGCCGTGCTTGTCATAGCCTGCCTTATAGTTATCGTGCCTCTGGTAGTCGTATTACTCGGCTCGCTGAAAAGCCACGAGGATTTTCTGACAAGCGGAGCGTTTGAGCTTCCTAAGGTGGTGGAGCTGACAAACTTCAAGACGGCGTTCCTGCAGGGCAACGTAATGAGAGGTCTTATCAATACCGCTATTATCCTTGTGTTCTCTTGCGTGGGTACAATAATCACAGGTACTATGACCGCCTTTGTTGTACAGCGTTTTACAATGGTGTTCACTAAGCTTGTAAAGAATATATTCCTTATTGCCGCACTCCTGCCGAATATCTCTATGCAGGTAACGGTATTCCAGGTAGTACACGCACTCGGTCTTTATGACACCCTCGCCGCACCGATTATCCTTTATATCGGTACAGATATAGTTTCGATCTATATCTTCATACAGTTCCTCAATAACATATCCGTATCCCTTGACGAAAGTGCGATACTTGACGGCTGTTCATATCCGAGAGTATACCTGAGCATTATTCTCCCTATGCTCCGTCCTGCTATTGCGACCGTGCTTGTAATCAAGTTTGTAAGCATATACAACGACTTCTATACAGCAAACCTGTATATGCCCAGTGACGGACTTCAGGTCGTATCAACAGCCCTTTACAAGTTCATCGGTCCTTACGGCTCACAGTGGGAAATTATCTTTGCCGGTGTAATTATCTGTATTATACCTACTCTGATAATCTTCCTTTCGATGCAGAAGTTTATTTACAGCAACCTTGTTTCAGGCTCTGTAAAGGAATAAACGTTTCCGATTCTCCTTACTATATATGAAAATGACGTCACGCTTTTCGGCGTGACGTCATTTTAGTTCACGGGAAAGTTTGTACATAAATGCAGACGTTCATAATTTTTAACGGCGTGAGTTTTTTCTGCTGAAAACGCAGATAAAACAGCCGTTTTATTTGTAGCTGCTACCCTTATATATATTGGGATAAATTAAATTGAATGATAATGAACGGTTTCTTTTATACGAAGCAACACATAGCTCCAACGAGAGCTTTTTAACACTTATAGACCGGTAGCATTCATTTCTCAGGAGTGCCGCCGCTACTGTCATAGCAGTTTTCTTGTCATCATACCGTGCAGCATATTCCGGACAATATACGGTTGCTTTTGCGGAATTAATGTATTTGATTTTCCCATCCTTGCTTATAACCTCGAGTACATAAGCCATGCTCCCACCTCACTTTACAATTATCCGATAATAAAATTATAATTTAAAGAAAGGCGCATTTCAATAACAAATCAAAAATAAAATTGAAAAATGGGATAATATGTCAGAAATTTTGTCGAATTTATTGAAATCACTGAAATAATCCGAATTTTACTCTCAGACGGCAACATTTTTTCAATAGTGCGTCGCCTGTTATAAGCACAAATATTACTGTGGATACTGCGTGGATAAGGTCAAAGGGTATGCCTGAAATGATATAGGCGGTAATTGTCTGTAAGTTTATATCAGTCGTGTAGGTAAGCACACTTGATATATTCATTATTCCGCCGTAAATAACGAGGACTGACAGGAAGGAGTAGATACAAAGGGCAAGCGTGTTGCGCTTTTTTGAGAAGAAGATACCTGCGAAAAAGCCAAGAAGCCCCATTGCAAACATCTGCCACGGCGTCCACATACCTTGCCCGAACAGCATATTCGATACAAGCATGGAAACCGCACCGACAAGAAAGCCTGCCTGCGCACCGAGCGCCGTTCCGCTTATGATAACGATTGCGGCAACGGGCTTGAACTGCGGGAACATAAAGAAAAGCTCCCTTCCTGCGACAGCCGCCGCAGAAAGCACGGCAAGCACCGCAATATCCTTTGCGGACGGCTTCTTTTTTTCGAAGCTGATAAAGAAAGCGGCAAGGCACTCGACAAGCACGGCAAGAATTATCAGCAGATGCTTTCTTGTGCCGTTAGGGACAAAAAGTGTGCCGAGTATCACTGTGAAAGGAATAAGAACAGCGGTTATAACGCCTGCGACAATATCGGACGGAGTTACTTTTTTTGCGGTTACGGGCGGCTTTGCCATTGAGTTTTTCGGAGCGACGCCGATTATAAGCATGATCATAGGAACGCACAGTAACGCATATTGCAGCCAGAACGGCTCTGACGGTATCTCAAAAGGGAATATGCCGGTACCGGCTAAAAGCATAAAAACAAATCCGACACTGCCGAGCGAAAGCATTACCTTTCGGAAAATCGACAGCCTTTTGCGTTTTTTGCGTTGCGGTACTGCTGTGTCGGGCTTATCGCCTTTTATGCCGTGAAAACGTCCGGAGAGATCGCCATAGTTTTCAGCCCTTCCTCCGAGAGAAGCTATAAGCCCTGCGACAGTGTAAACATTATCGCATACGTTTTTGGCAATTTTCGCACTGTCTGTAGTGAAGAATGAAGAATCGGCAAAGAACTGTGACGGCGGCAGAGATACGCTTATTTCGCCGTCAAAAAGCAGGGCGCATATATCCGCCGTTTCGGCACAGAAATCCATATCGTGACTGACAATCACAATCGTTTTCCCGTCTGCTTTAAGCTGTTTCAATAATGCCGAGAACATCTGCTTATATACTGCGTCCGCCGCCTTAGTCGGCTCATCAAGAAGAAGTATATCCGCACCGTAGGAAACAAGCTTTGCGAGCGCCGCCTTCTGCCGCTCCCCGCCGGATAAGTCAAACGGGTGACGTGACAGCAGGTGCGTAAGATTAAATGCGGCGGCTATTTCATCGGCATTGCCGGCAAATTCTTCTCTGAGCGTTTCCTTATTAAAAAGCAGGGTAGGGTCTTGCGGAAGAAAACCTATTTTTCCGCCGTTTATCGTTATTTTTCCGCTGTTTTGCTTGAGCGTACCGCAGATAAGGCTTAGCAGGGTCGATTTTCCTGCGCCGTTGCCGCCCACTATTGCGGTTATGCTCCCTTGCTTTATGTCAAGCGAAAGGTTTCTTATAATATCTCTTTTGCTGTTCTTATAGCCGAAAGACAGATTTTTAACGGATATACAGCTTTCTTCCGACAGCGTATCGTCTGCGGCGGCAGGTGATACGAGCCTGTGATTTTCGCCGTAGGACGTATACCAGTTCTTAGCGGAGGGAACGTCAAGCAGTGGAAGAACATTGCCGACAGATGCGCTTGCTCTTACACCTGCCGGCATTTCAAAAAGCATAGGGTGATTGTTTTCTGACAGATGCTCTGTAAGAGAACTTGCGTCGCCGTCGTGACACACCTTGCCGTTGTCGAGCATAACCGCACGCTTTGCAACGGACAAAAGACCGCCGAGCTGATGCTCCGCAACAATCACTGTCGTACCAAGCTCCTTGTTTATTCTCACAAGCAGTGAAATAAACTGCGTGGATGCGATAGGGTCAAGCTGTGAGAGCGGCTCGTCAAGGAGCAGTACATCAGGCTCCATAGCCATTACAGACGCTAAGTTTATCATCTGCTTCTGACCGCCCGAGAGCTTGTCGCAGTCGCAGTACAGCAAGTCCTCTATGCCAAAGAACAAAGCGGTCTGGGAAACCTGTGAGCGTATTTCGTTTTGTGAAAGTCCTATGCTTTCCGCACCGAAGGCAAGCTCGTGCCAAACCTTGTCGCAGACGATCTGCTCGTCCGTAAACTGTGTGACAAAGCCGGCAAAATGACCGCCGAAAGAAATTTTTCCTTTTTGCGTTCCTGCGTCGGCAGGCGCTTTCATAAGATTTAAAAGGGTGGATTTTCCGCTTCCAGAGCTGCCGCAGAGTATTACGAATTCTCCTTTGTTTATTTTAAGCGAAATATCGGAGAGTGCATTCATGTCCGAGCCGGGATAGGAATATGACAGATTTGAAATATTATAAAGTTCCATTTCTTTCCCTCCGTTTAAAACGTGAATAAAGCTCGGCTACAACAGGCGTCATACAGAGTATGAACCAGAAAATATCCGCAGAAATATCGAAAGCTGTCAGCGGCAGGATAAATTCGGGATAGTAGAGATAATAGGCTTTACCGCTTGCAAAAAGAATAATAATTGCGGTTGTGCATATCACGGTCACAGACATTATAATAAAGTCGGACGGCGCAAAGCGGAATATGCTGTAGGCTGTACGTTTTGCCGTACCGTAACCTCTGTATTTCATAGATCGTGCGGTATATGCGCTATGCTCAAGGGTATCCGTTACCGCAACGGAGAGAACGTGAACACCGCTTCTGATACGGCTTCGCAAGCCACCCTCGTATATATCGTTTCCTACAAAGCGCTGAGCCGCCGCCGCTTGCTTTGCCCGTCTTGCAAACATAGGCACTGAACGAAGCGTCATTGACAACAGCAAAGCGAGTGACGGCAGTGCTTTTCCAAGAAGATATACCGTTTTATCGCTTGTCATACACTTGTTAAGTCCGATAAACCACATAACGAGCGATATTGTCATAGCGCCTGTAAACAGCGAAAAAATAAGCGTTTCAAGGGTGATACTGTTGCCGCTGGGCAATTTTGCAAGCTTGGTTATGCCTCTGTTTGAAAACAGAAGATTTATAACCGCCGCAAGCAGTGCCATAGGCAGCATTACAAAAAGCGTTCTTGCGGCGGTTTTTCCGTTCAGTAAAAAAGCAAAAACGGCAGAGCAGACAAGAGCCTCCGCCATAAAGACGGGGCTTTGCACTATTGCGGTTATCAGTATCACCGACAGAAAATACATTGCCGCTGTTACAGGGTGTGTTCTTTCCATTGTTGCTCCTTAGTTTTAAAGGTCATAGCCAAGCTCGCAGGTATAGCGGAACGCTATCTTGTCGTTGTTTACTGGCTTGTACGATGAACAGCCGTAGTTTGGGAAAACGCCGTTTACACTGTACATCCAGCCCGAGCTTTGTCCGCAGTCGAATTCATAAAGGTTGTTGATACCCTCGACATAGTATGAGCTGAACGCAGGGGTGTAGCTTGCCTCCATCTGAATGCTGTTTTCGTCACAGATACGGCGGAGTATATCGTATACGCTTTCGCCGCTGTCGAATCCGACCGTTTTGCTGAATATCACGGCATCATCGGGAACGTACTTTTCAAGTCCTTTTTTCAGTTTATCCTTGTTGTTGAGTATGGTCTTGCATTCTATAACGAATGTGCAGGTGTTGTCATATTTCTTTATCGGCTTGTCGGGCTTCGGGGTCGTTGATATTACAGATGAAGCGGTCGATACTGTTGTGACTTTTGTAGATGCCGGACTTGCCGAAGATGTCGGGGCGGATGTGAAAACGGGCTTTCTGGTTGGCTTTGAAATGTCTGCGGCGGTAGATGATGTTGATGCGACAGAGGTTATTGCCGTTGTTTTAGGCTTTTCGCTTTCAGGTAAGGTTTGTGAAGAAGTGTCCGTAACGGTTGTTGCGGGCGTTGTCTGAGAATTGCCGTCTGTCTGAAAAGCGGTTGTTGCGGCAAGGCTTTGAGTGGTTGTAAACGATGATGTTTCGGGGGGAACATATGATATACCGCTGTTTTCGGCGGCATCTTTTCCCATAGCGGCGGAAACTACCGCAATTATCACCACAACGACAAGAGCCAGCCCAAGACCGAGTATATATTTGTATTTATCAAAAAAAGCTTTCATTTTTTCTCCGTGAAATATCGGTTATGCAAAAATTGTTCCGCACCTATTTTATCATAAAAACAGGTACGGAACAAGCATTTACATAATAGTTTTACTTATTTGCGTTTTTTCTTCGAAATAAGCATAACTGCGCCTGAGATGAGAACTGCCATACCGCCTGTTACAAGTACGCCTGTACCGGGATTTATGGGATCGTTTTTATCTTCGGGCTTGCCTGAGCAGTCACCGGGCTTTACGGAATCGCCGGGCTGTGCGGGCGTATCGGGATTTTCGGGTTCTGTCGGCTCTGCCTTTGCGGACATTTCGTAAAGTGAAGTGCCGTCCTTTGAAAGCTCGTAAGCTGTAAGAGCGAGTGCCGCCTGCTCGGTAGCCATATAGTTTTCTTCGCCGCCGAGTGTGTGGCTGTAGCCGTTTTCTGTAGTGTAGCTTTCAAGTGCGTCGATAAGCGTGATGCCGTCAACGATGAATCTTGAATCTGTCAGAGGATCGATGCCGAGAGCGGCAAGAGCGATAAGTACCTGCGAGGTGCTTTCACTGCCGTTTGCATATCTTGCGTTCTCGTCAAGAGATTCTGCAAGGAACTCAAGACCGCTGTCTATAGCCGCATTTACCTTCTCGTCAGCCGCATAGGGAGCGAGTGCCTGTATAGCCATAGCCGTAAGGTCGACGTCTGCGGTATCGCCTGCAAGCGCCCAGCCCTTACCCGTCATATTGTCAACAATATAAGCGATAAGCTCATCGTGCGTCTTTGCGCTGTAATCTGTAGTGTCGAATGCTATAAGCGAGAATATAACCGCATTGATACCCTGCGATGTGATATAGTCCATATCGTCAAGACCGCTCAGCAGGTTATGACCTGCGATGTCTGCGGAATTCTTTCCGAGTGAGGACAGAGCGATTATAACTCTTGCGTTCTCTGTAGGCTTTCTGTCCGAAAGTCTGTCTGAACCGTTAGCCTTTACTGCTTCACAAAGCTCGCTGTAGTATTTTGCCGCCTTGTCGGCAGAGAGCTTTCCTGCTCTTGCGAGTGCTATTACGGACCATTCGCCGCCGATAGACTGAACGGGGTAGATATTGTTATCCGCAAGAGTGCCGAGAACAGTGTTGAAGTGATCCTTACTCTTTGTGCCTGCCTGCTTTATCGTGTCGATAACGGCGAATCTTTCTGTTGCCTTGTCAAGAGTATCCGAATTTGTGACCTTATCTCTTAAACGCTCGGGAACTGCCGAGTAAGCATCCTTTGCCTTTTCGATCTTATCCTTGCTGTCAGCGGTTACCTTGCCGATTGCGTCTATCGCCTTCATCGCATTGCTTATAACGTCAGCCTCAGCCTTAGCGAGAGCTTCTTCTGCGGCTGTTAAGGTTTCGTAGTTTCCTACAAGCGTCTTTGCGTTGTCGCTGAGCTTGTCATAAGCCGCTCTTGCCGCTGTGATGCTATCATAGCTGTCGAGCGTTACATCGCCTATAGCGTCAATAAGCTCTTCAACCTGCTCAGCCGCCTTTACATCATCGGGAACGAGCTTCAGGTAAGCGTATACGGGCTGTTTTTCACCGTTCTGAACGATTATTCTGACAACCTTTATTTCAGACTGATTAAGTGCGATTTTAGCCTCTGTGCCGGATGCTACACGCTGATTGTTGATATAAATGTTATCATCGTCAGCGCCCGAAACGGAAACGTTCACGCTTTCCTCGATACCTGTGCTTATCTCATAAACACCGTTATCATCGGGAGTGATTTCCTTTATTGTCTTGCCGTTTGCGTCTGTTAAGACTATTTTTCCGGGAAGCGCTGTCGTGCCGACCTCTTGCTCGTTTGCAGCTGTTCTTACAACATAAGAAACCTCTGTCGATTTCTCGTTGAATATGCCTGCCCAGATGTTGCTTGCTGTCTGTATCTTTATATAGTGAACGCCGTTTTTGAATGTAACGGGGTTGCCGTTTTCATCTACAGCCCACTTTAAGTCGAAACCGTTTGATTCGGCATTTTCGCTGTATGCGTTTACATTAGCGCCTATCGTGCCGTTCTTGAAGTAGTCAACATAGCCGAACCTTGTCGTACCGGCAAAGGAAGCTGTAGAGCTGTCACCCTGTATACTACCCTGAACGCTGGGGATAACAACGCCTCTGAGTGTGACAGTATCGCCCTTTGCAAGATCGTTCATATAGTAAACGCTGGGTGAAACCCATCTACCTGTCTGCTTTGAGCCGTCGTTTGAGTTGCCCTGATTGTCTGTCCAGCTTGTTTTACCGTCGGCTGTCTTTTTGTATGTTACTTCGTAATCGGTGATGGTCGTATCTTCAAAATGCTCACTTCCTGCGAGTGCATACCATGTTTTGCCGTCCTCAGAAACATATACCTGTCCGCTTTCAGCCGCACTTCCGCCGCTTACAAAGCTGTTGCCGTAAGCGTAGAAGTCAAGGCCGTAGGGGTTTGAGGGGTCGTCTGTTACGGGGTTTTCATAGTAATATGTGATATAACCGCCGAAGTTACCGAGCGATTTTATAGTGCCTGCGAGCGTCTGCTCGGGGCCTACACCGTAGGAAACGTTGGTGTACTGGCTGTTGATGCAAAGATAATCAACTACCTTGTCGGGTACGTCATACTTGCTTCTCTTTGTAGCCTTGACAGTATAGTTTTCGGAAAGAGTGCCGTCTGTTACCGTTACAGTAGTGTTGGCGCTCTTGGTAACAAGACTGTAAACGCCGTTTTCATCTGCTGTTGCGGCTTCGCCACCTATCTTAACTGTGCAACCGTTGGCAACCTTGAAATATACTGTGGGGAATTCTGCGTCATTTGCTATAACTACATTATAGCTGAGAAGTGACGGGTCGAATGCGGGATACATATCGCCGTGTTCGCTTTTAAGCTCGGTGAAGTGTACGTTCTTTATAGAAACGTCAGCCTTTACGAGCTTTATTTTGTAGCTTGTTATCTTGTCTGCGTCATCAAACTTGTCTGTAAGATAATCGCCGTCCGAAACAGCATCTATTGATACTGTAACAGTGCCGTCCTTGCTGAAGGAATATGCGGGAGTTGTTTCGCCGCTTTTAAGCTCTGTGTATTCGCCGTCTGCCTTTGCTCTGAAATGAACGTTTGCGGTTTTGCCCTTGAGAGTAAGCGCAACGCTGTCGGTGTCGCCTAAAACATAGGCTGTGTAGCTGTGGCATTCTGCATTTGTGCCGATCGTATCGGTCACATTGCCGTTTTCGTCATTTCTGAAAACCGTTCCCTCTGCAAAGCCGTTGTACTTTGTCGCATACAGCTCTCTGCCGGCAGGAACAAGCGTAATGCCGCTTGTGCTTGCGATTTCCGCAGTGTAGTCATAGGGACGTGTTATGTTGAACACATACTGCGTCTTTATGCTTTCATCGTCAATGTAGCAAAGCTCTAAAATCAGCTTAGTCAAGCCGAAAGGAATATTAGAAATGCTGTTGAAGCTGCCGGACTTTATTTCGTTTCTCTGTGCAACTCCGTTTATATCGGTATATACCGCATAGCACTTCAGCAGGTCCTTGTTGAACTTAGTTCCGCTGTTGATATAGAAAGATGATGTGCTGTAAGACTTTATCTTGACATCATATTCGAGCTTTTCGGGGTCGAAAGCGTCATTGTCCCAGCCGTCAAGCGAGAAAGCCGAAAGTGCAAAGCTGTCAAAACGTGCGGCGGGTCTTGTGCCCTCCTTTATTGTTACCTTATAAGTGCTTGCTGTTGCACCCTCGCCTACCGTAACGGTGATAACATCGCCGTCCTTTATTTCAGTAGGCTTTGTAAGGCTCAGCGTCTTGTCGCCGATCTTGCTTACCGTCTTGAAATTCTTGTTCAGTGCGGTAGGACGGAAATTGATGCTCTTTGTGCCGAAAGGAACAGTAAGAGTATAATTATAGGTCTTTGCGCTGAATTCGGGGGAAAGTGTGCCGTAATCGCTGCTTATCGCTTTAAGCGATGTATCTGTACCGCTCCAGTCACTGCCGAGGTCAGCACCCCAGTCCATAGTGTACTGCATACGGATCTCATCGCCGCTTGCAAGCTTGCCGTTAGCAACGGTATAGGCTGTGAAGCCTTCGTTTGTAAACCAGTCGTTGAGCGTACCCATCCAGCCGCTCATAGAGCCGCCGTCAAACGCCGCAAGGCCTGCGATCTCGCTTATGTAGCCATCATCTGCGCCTTTCTGAGTAAAGCCGGAGCTTTCGATAGCGTCCTTTATGCAGGTCATTGCGCTTGAGGTCTTGTCAAGTGATACCCACTTGTCGACCTTGGTACCTGTCCACGCAGGAGCCTCACCGCCGCTGACCGCTTCGGTAAACGTTGTGTTTTCTACAATAACACGGACGCTTCCGAGGTCGTCATCGGCAAATACAGTAAAGCTCACCTGCGGTACTGACAGCAGTGCCAGTGAAAGTGCCAGCAGTAAAGCTGTCACTTTTGCTGTAAATTTCTTTACATTTGTCATAGTTTTACCTTCCTTTATTCTTTTTTGCCGTAAGGCTTAACCGTCTAATCTGCGTTTTGCCGCTTTTCTTCTTTGTCTGGAGCGTTCACGCTTTTTACGGCTTTTCTCCTTTGCTGAAACCGCCGGAGGCTCTTTCAGCCCTGCGGCTTCAAGCGCCCTTGTCCACGGACCCAGCTTCTGCTTTATAAAGCAGACTTCGCTTGGAGTAAAATCGGAGCGTTTGGGCAGAGTGCCAAGCTGTTCATACTTTTCGCAAAGCATGGCGACAGCCTTGCTCATTTTTTCGTCCGCCATAACGTCACCTCCGTAAACAAATACGAAAAACGGCAATAAAAAATGCCTTCACCAAAAAAGTGAAAGCACAACTGATCTTTAAGCACAGCAAACATAAGCCATACGGATATGCAAAAAAGCATAAAGGTACAGCCTTAGCTGAAGATCGGCTGTACTTCTTCCTCGTCCAAGAGACAATGCCGAAAAATACGGGGGTATTCTGACTTGTGAGCATAGGCTCAGATACAGTAATGACGGTTGCTCCGGATTCTCACCGGATTCCCTATTACCTACCGGGCAAAAAGCCTTTCGTACCGTATTTTCGATATTCGGTTAAGGTTAAGTATAGCATAAAGGGGAAAGAAATGCAAGAGGGAAAGGGGTATTATATTTTTTGTATAAAAGCGGCACGTTATGCGGTCGTTTGCTTGCATTTGCAATACTATTATGATATAATAAAAATTACCATAATTGTGATGCAATTGAAAACTGTATACCGAGGACAGAAACACAAGTATCTTAGCGGACAAGGGGGAAAACTATGTTCAAAAAAGTCATAACACTATTATTCGGCACGGCGTTTATGGTAGTGCTGATGCTTGCGGCAGGCGGCATCTATCTCCTGCCCGAAAATTTCATGGGCGCATACACAAATATGTATACCGATGTGTGGAACGCCGTGGGAGGGCTGTTCAGTCTGATGCTGGTTCCCGGCTTCGTTGTAGGCTATGCCGCCTGTCAGAGCCGGATTCTCGGCGCAGTCTGGTTTGTCGGCTTTGTCGTATTGGGATTTATCAGCGGAATCAGTATCTGGTGGATCGTCACGGCTGTACTGCTTATCCTCTCCTACATATTCTGTATCAGCGAGAATGTAGGCGATTATGACGATCTTGGCACCTATGACAAGCTCTGCGTGCTGATTCCTGCTTTCGGGGCGATGCGATTTGTCGACCGCTTCGGGCTGGAAGGCTTTTTCGGCGTGATAGGAAAAATTCTTTCTGTTCTCGCTATCATTATGAATTTTGCGCTGATGTTTGCCCTTTGGATCGTGCCAAAGGATGAAACCTCCGTGTTTGGCACGGTTATCATGCAGATCAAGACTTTCGGCAGTACGCTGTTCGGCGTCGTTGCTATTTTTGTTTTTTTGCCGCTGTTTTCAGTTTACAGTGCAAAGTATTCATTCATAAAGCCTGGCCTTGCCAAGGTGCTTGCCTGCATTTTCGGCGGCTATGATATTATGCGCGGAGCTTTTGTAACAATGCCCATTTTGCTCAATGCCGCTACCGGAAGTGGGAGTACATCAACGGAGGGTGAAAGTCCGATTTTTAACAATATATTCGGCATTGAGGCGTGCTTCCTTATGGCAATGCTTCTCGGCGGAATACTGTGCGTGAAAGCGGCGTTTGGGAAGAAGTTGGGGCTAACTGCACAGTTCTGCCTGACAAAGGACGGCACGGCATCACTGCGCTGTCTGATGATGGCGGCGCTCTGGGCAGTGCTTGTATTCAGCATATCCCCCGCCGCAATCTTTATTGTGTGGCTCGCCGCTGTTGTCATTATAGTCCTTATTACCGGAATATTTGTCGCTATGACTCCCGGCTACAGCTATGAAGAGCTTATATCTATGGGCTATTCCGACTACGAGGCAAGAAAGCTGATTCAAATAGCAGGCGGCAAGATAAACGGAATTTAAATCAACATATCACAACATTAACCGAAAATGAGTATTTTAAATGAGTTGTGCATAAGGGGTGCAAGATAATGACAGACGAAAAACGCAGTCGAATCAAAGAACTGGAAGAAATGCTTTCCTATCTTGTAAAAGATAAGATGACGTTAGATGAAAAGCTGAAAAGTCTTGCGGACGCGCATTGGACGGCATGGCACGCTGGCTACGGCGACGCTATGGCGAACAAGCTGATGGGCGGCGAAGAGGACGAGCAGACCCGAATGTGGGAGAAGAATTGCGGCAATAAATATAAAATTGACGAGCTGCTCGAACTGCTCAAAGAAACGGAGGAATGATTTATGGGAACATGTCCAAAATGCGGAAGAAGCAACGGGAATGCAGCAGGAGGCAATGCCCTTTGCTGGGAATGTTATTCCGGAAGAACAGACGCTTATAAAAACGGTCCGAAAATGGTAGGAGCTGTACCGCAGCAAAAACCGCAGCAGCACACCGAATCTCAGACGATCCGGTATTCATTTACAGGATATTTTAAAAAACATTGGTACAAGAATGGCAATCTGTATAGCGGTTATATGCAGAACGGCTACCGCCACGGCAAGGGTAAATACACCCGTGCGGAGGATAAGTACACCTACGACGGCGACTGGTATATGAGCAAGCGCCACGGACACGGTAAAGAAGAGCTGCCCGGACAGTGGTGTTTTGAGGGCGACTTTTGTGACAATAAGCGAAACGGCTTCGGCAGACTCGTCCGGACAGACGGTGAAATTTACGAGGGAGGATGGAAGGACGATAAAAAGCACGGATATGGCAAGAAAACCTTTGCGAATGGGAACCGATATGAGGGAGATTGGCAGGAAGGTAAGGAACACGGATACGGAAAAGAAACCTTTGCAAACGGGAATCGGTATGAGGGAGAGTTTTTCGCAGGAAAACACAGCGGAAAAGGAACATATTATAACGCCGAAAAAAACGAGACCTATGAGGGTGATTTCCGGGACGGTAAGCTAAACGGCTATGCTGTTGTACGCTACGCCGACGGCAGAGTTTACGAAGGAACTTTTGTTGATAATTCAAAAACCGGAAACGGCAAAGAGACTGCTCCTGACGGCACGGTGACACTCGGACATTGGGAGGGAGACCGCTATGTGGTCGATTCTGTTTTACGGGGTGGAGATGCCGCAAATGCAGTTGCAGAGCGACCTGAACCTCCCATGCCTGCGCCGCTTACAGATAAGCCTTTGTCCGAGCCTGAAGAAAAAGAGTTCGATATATCACCGGAAAGCCTTGCGGATTTTATGAAAAACAGCATTACAGCTGAAAACGTGCCAAATGAAGAAGTTTTGCCTGCTGTAGAACTGATGCACGATTTTGGAAAGCGGTTTTGCCATTTCGATCAGGCACTTTACGGAATTGACAAAAACGGTGTTCTTCATATTTCAAGCAGAATGAAGAAAAACAACGAGATTATCGAAGCCTATGACGGCAGTGATGCAAGCTGCCTTTCCTGCTATGAAGCTGCGAATATTATCATTCTCGGAGGGAACGGCAGCGTACTGTTTGCCGACAGCACATGGAAAAAAGGGCTACTTGCGGACAAAGAAATAAAAGCTTCGCTCCCCGAAGTGCAGAATTGGAGTGGGCTTTCTTCCGTTGCCTGCGGCGGCTGGCATTTTGTCGGACTGCGTTATGACGGAACGGTTGTTGGTGCGGGTAAAAAGCTGTGTCACCTTGAAGAAGTCGGCGCATGGAAAAGCGTGAAAGCAATCGCATGTTGCTGTTACGGCACAGTCGGGCTTTGTGAAGACGGAACGGTCGTTTCCTGCGGTTTCCCGAAAGCTGTGGCAGACGAACTTGCATTATGGAAAGATATTGCCGCCGTTGCCTGCGGAAAAGAACATATTGTGGGGCTGCTTCAAAACGGTACGGTTGTCGCCTGCGGCAAAAACGACAAGGGACAGTGCGATGTGGGCAAGTATAGTAATGTCGGGATGATCTCGGCAAGTGGAGAATGCACAGCGCTTGTTTTTAACGACGGTACAATAAAGGCTGTTGGAAAATTTGCAGACACCTCGATCGTTGTTGAAAAGGGCATTGTTGCCGCTGTGTGTGCAAATTTTGGAAACATTCTGCGTCTTACTGCAGAAGGCAGCATTTGCGGAGATACCGGCGGTGTGGATTTGTCAGAGTTCAGAAAAGATTTTGAATGGTGATCCAAAAGGTGATGAACAGTGTCAGCTCTTCAAAACGGCAGTGACATGAAAACGGTAAGGAACAGGAGAATATCTGTTTCAAAAGCGGAAAATCCGATACGGAGGAAGAGCACGGTGAAACTGAGAATAAAGGAAACCGCGTGGGCAATCAACCGAATGGCGGGAGGTTACCGTGAAAGAATAACCGCTGATGTATGCTTTCCCTGTGAAGTCGGGGAGCTTCCCGATTTTGGAAAAGGCAAGCGGCATTTTACCATTGATGAGGTGACAGAAAACAGTATCAGTTTTTCGGTACACTGTGCCGATCCGAAATACAACAAAACATGGATAATAAACAAGGGTGAAGAAATAACTTATAAACCACGCTCCTTTGACGGCGGGTATTTCTATGATATTAAACTGATTTAGGATTATACTGCTATGAATGCAATCGGAATAAAAATTGAAAAGGCGGACGGAAAGCACGACCTTAGTGCAAGTAAATTTTTCGGTGCACCGGTAATTCCTGCAAAGTGGTCGGAATCGTTCTCCGATGATGTTATCTTTTTTGCGCAGATACGGCTTTCGGATATCGCAGAGCTTGACACGGATAACAAACTGCCGCATACGGGCTATCTTTATCTTTTTCTTGATATTGAAATGTATCCTTATCAGGCGATGGCGTATTATTATGACGGCGAGCCGAATGTCGTTATTGATGATTTCAATGAAGCAGAACCTCGGTTCGCTCATCTGAACGAGGATTGGCTTATGAGCTTTGAGCCTGTCGATGAAGATTTTGACGGTATTCGTCTGTTTGGTGTTCCTTCATCAGGCTACGAAACAGATGATGAACTGCTGCTGCAATTCGATCCGCTGGCTGAAAGCACAGGCTTTCTTGACGATATAGACGGCTATGCTTATTTCTTTTTTGGTGAGGGTAAATACCGCATTGACGATATCCGATTTTTTATTGATCGCTCGTAGTCATCTTATAGATAAGATGACAGTGTGTGCAAAATCGGAATTATCCTGATGTATTTTGTCTTTTGCTATAGAGCTATAGGCGTAATGAAAAACACCGGGAACGGTCTTTTACAGACTGTTCCCGGTGTTTTTAACTGAAACGTTCGTGCTTATAAGTCGTTGTATTAAAAATACACGATGCTGTTGCTTTGTTTTATAGTCCAGTTACTTATCTTATCAGAACGCAATTCTGTCCTCGATGTACTTCTTTACGTCTGCGATAGGCATTCTTTCCTGCTTCATAGAGTCACGCTCACGGACTGTTACGCAGCCGTCCTCAACGCTGTCGAAGTCGTATGTGATGCAGAAGGGTGTACCGATCTCGTCCTGTCTTCTGTATCTCTTGCCGATAGCACCTGCATCGTCATAGTCAACGCAGAAGTACTTTGAAAGCTCGTCTGCAATCTCGCCTGCCTTGTCGGCGAGCTTCTTTGACAGGGGCAGAACTGCCGCCTTGACGGGAGCAAGGTAAGGGTGGAAGTGCATAACGTTTCTTGTTGTGCCGTCCTCAAGCTGTTCTTCGTCATAAGCCTCTGTGATAACTGCAAGGAACAGACGCTCAACACCGAGCGAAGGCTCGATTACATAAGGAACGTACTTCTCGTTTGTTTCGGGGTCGAAATATTCCATCTTCTGACCGCTTGTCTTGATGTGCTGTGTAAGGTCGTAGTCGGTTCTGTCCGCAACGCCCCAAAGCTCGCCCCAGCCGAACGGGAACAGATATTCAAAGTCGGTTGTAGCCTTTGAGTAGAAGCAAAGCTCCTCCTGGTCGTGATCACGAAGTCTTAAGTTTTCTTCGTTTATGCCGAGGGACAGGAGCCACTTCTTGCAGTAGTCCTTCCAGAAGTAGAACCAGTCAAGGTCTGTGCCGGGCTTGCAGAAGAATTCAAGTTCCATCTGCTCAAATTCTCTTACACGGAAGATGAAGTTACCGGGAGTAATCTCGTTTCTGAATGACTTACCTACCTGTGCAACACCGAAAGGTACTTTTTTACGGGTAGTACGCTGGATATTCATAAAGTTTACGAAGATACCCTGAGCTGTTTCGGGACGGAGGTAAAGCTCGCTCTTAGAGTCCTCTGTAACACCCTGGAATGTCTTGAACATAAGGTTGAACTGTCTTATGTCTGTGAAATCAGCCTTGCCGCAGTTGGGGCAGGTGATGCCTTTTTCACGGATATAATCCATCATCTGCTCGTTTGACCAGCCTGCACAGTTTGTGCCGTCAAAGTCCTCGATAAGGTTATCCGCTCTGTGACGTGTCTTACAAGCCTTGCAATCCATAAGGGGATCGGAAAATCCGCCGATATGACCCGATGCTACCCATGTCTGAGGGTTCATGAGGATAGCACTGTCAAGACCTACGTTGTACTTACACTCCTGTATGAATTTTTTACGCCATGCGGATTTGATGTTGTTCTTCAGCTCAACGCCGAGAGGCCCGAAATCCCATGTGTTTGCAAGTCCTCCGTATATCTCACTGCCGGGATATATAAAGCCTCTGCCCTTACAGAGAGCGACCAGCTTATCCATGGTTTTTTCTGTGTTTTTCATGTGCGAAATTTCCTTTCATGTTTTGCGTTTAAAAGCAGTGCACGGCAACGTATCTGCGCTGTCGTGCTTGTCTGCCGTATAATTCGTTTTAATAGTATTTGCCTCCGACCGTTTCGCTGTTTGGTGTATATTACTGACATATAAAAAGGTCGGAATTTATTGCGCCTTACAGCTTTTCGATCCAGCCCATTTCATCGGGGAGCTTGCCGTACTGCATACCTGTCATTGTGTCGTAAAGACGCTGAGAGATAGGTCCTATCTTGTTGTCGTTGATAATCATAACCTTATCGCCCCACTTTAAGTGACCTACAGGTGAGATAACAGCGGCTGTACCCGTACCGAATACTTCATTCAGCTTGCCTGCATCGTAAGCGTCTGCGATTTCCTGTATTGTGATTCTCTTTTCGCTTACCTTAAGACCCCACTTCTTGCACAGCTCTATAGATGACTTTCTTGTGATACCCGAAAGGATAGAGCCCTGAAGTGCGGGAGTAACAACCTCGCCGTCGATTACGAAGAAGATGTTCATAGCACCTACTTCTTCAATGTACTTACGCTCAACACCGTCAAGCCACAGTACCTGTGAGTAGTTCTGCTTATGAGCCTCGTCCTGACCGATGAGCGATGCGGCGTAGTTACCGCCTGTCTTTGTGAAGCCCATACCGCCTCTTACTGCACGGACATAGTTTGTTTCAACATAGATGTTAACGGGATCAAGACCTGAAGCGTAATATGCGCCTGAGGGTGACATGATTATCATAAAGTAATACTTGTCGCCGGGACGAACGCCGAGGAACGGATCTGCGGCAAATATGAACGGACGTATGTAAAGCGAAGCACCGTCTGTATGAGGTACCCAGTCCGCATCTATCTTTACAAGCTCGTGGAGAGCCTGTAAGCAGTCGTCAACGTTTAACTGAGGGATAACAAGACGCTCAGCGGAGATGTTCATTCTCTTGAAGTTTTCTTCCGGACGGAAGAACTGAATGCTGCCGTCGGGAGTTCTGTATGCCTTCATACCCTCGAAGATTTCCTGTCCGTAGTGAAGAACCATAGCGGCAGGTGAAATAGAAATATCCCCATAAGGAACTATTCTTGCGTCATGCCAGCCCTTGCCCGTGTCATATTCCATAACGAACATATGATCGGTAAAGATGTGACCGAAACCGAGCTTTGTTTCGTCAACGGGCTTTGCCTTAGGTGTTTTAGTTTTCTCAATTTTGATTTCCATTGTAAAAACATTCCTTCCTGAAAGCGATTTTCTCGCCGTAATTTCCGCCATAGCGGCAGCTCGTCTGCCTTATGCAAGCGAAATACCGTTTCCTTTCAGCATCTGTCCGATGAAAGCACAGGAAAATTATGTATGCTTGCAGTACCGACTGATTGTACAAAGAAAATTATAGCACTATTCTTGCAAAAGTTCAATATCTTTTTCGCATTATTTGAATTTTTTGAGCGGATTTCTTTCATCAAAAGTCCGTGTTTATAATACTATGCAAATAAATCGGTCCGATGCCTGTTGAATGGCACCGGACCGATCGCAATATTTCAGGTTACTGCTTGTTTGACATTTCGTAGGATTCGATCATCTTCTTGACCATCTGACCGCCGATTGAACCTGCCTGCTTTGAAGTAAGGTCGCCGTTGTAACCGTTATCCTTAAGGGGTACGCCTACTTCGCTTGCAGCCTGCATCTTGATGCTGTTTAATGCTGCCTTGTTCTTTTTATTGGTACTAGCCATTGTTGTTTTCCTCCGTATTTGTTATGCAGGTCCTTTTGACCTTGCAACATTATTATGTTCGGAGATTTTTTAAATATCAGATGAAATTTATGGTGATTAGATTACGTTTTTCCTGTCGCTTATTATAACTCCATCCGATATCTCGATTATTCTTTTACAGCGTGACGCGATATCCTTGTCATGAGTTACTATAATGACGGTTTTGCCCTCGCGGCTGAGCGTTTCAAAAATACGCATTATCTCATCGGCTGTATCGCTGTCAAGAGCGCCTGTGGGTTCGTCCGCAAGTATGATCTCAGGCTCGTTTACTATAGCTCTTGCAATAGCGGTTCTTTGCTTCTGACCGCCCGAAAGCTTGAATACGGGGGTCGATATCTTATCGGATAGCCCTACCTTCTGCAAAACAAGCCTTACCGCTTTTTCTTTGTCGATCTGTTTTTTTGAATATATCAGAGGTATGCGCACGTTTTGCTTTACCGTGTATTTTTCGACCAGTGCAAAGTCCTGTAATACAAAGCCGATAACGGCATTGCGAAGCCCGGCTTGCTGTTTTTCTCCGACAGAAGATACATTTTTGCCGTTTATAGCGTATTCGCCGTCTGTTGGCTTATCAAGCAGTCCGAGAATATTGAGCAGGGTGGATTTTCCGCTTCCGCTTTTTCCGATTATCGCGACAAGCTCTCCGCTGTTTATATCAAAGCTTACGCCTTTCAGCGCTTTGACCTCAGCCTCGCCCGACGAGAAATTTCTTGTGAGATTTTTTACGCTTATCATAGCTTTTCCTCCTTCACGGCGATTATAAGTGACTTCTTTTTCAGTGTTGTTACAACAGGTATAAGAGAAATAATTACGGAGATTATTCCGGTAATAATTATCGCAATAGTTGCTGTCAACGTATGCAGGATTACAGCCATTATCATGCCACTTAAAAATACCACGAAAAATGCACCTGCCCCGACCCTTAAAATAATATCATTTATTGTAGCGCCGCATATGACGTGTATAAGAAGCTTGGATATATTTTTCCTGACATATGTGAGCATCGTTTCGATAAGGCTCAGAAGACATAGCACAAGTATTATCGCCCCGATTATGATCATAATCATGCTGTTTTGTAAAAATGTATCGGAGCGCTGTTTTATCATATCGTTTATTGAAATGAAATTATAGCCGTAAATACCTAGCTCCGCGGCTTTTTCGTTGATCGCCGAAAGTGCGTTTTTATTTTCCGCGAAAATAAGCTGTGTGGGGTAATCAATACCGTTTTCTTTAAGAAATTCCGTGCTCATTATCGGCATATATACTGCCGTGTCAACAGATGTTACTGACATATCGCCGGACGATATCATATATGTATATTGTCCGGACTTCAGAATGCCGACTATTTCGTATTTATCAAGATATTTATCTCCTACAGAATATCCGTCTGCGGCTGTGCTTCCGACTACAACGGGAATGTTTTTGCCGTCACCGCCGTATTCATCATCAGAGAACAGCCTGCCCTGTTCGACCGTTATATTGTAATAATCGAAAAAAGCGGAAGTTACTCCGTACACATCATAAATATCTCCCGATATGTTATCGCCGTATACAAGACTATCAAGATATGCAAAGTCTACGGTTTTGTAGTTTTCGCCTATGTAATATGAAAGCTCGTTTGTTTCGCCCGAAATTGCCATTGTGATCTCATCGTCCGTTTTTGATTTAACATAATAATTATCGTTGCGGCTGTCATACGAAATATCCTGAGCGGCAGTGCCGTTTCCTGCCTTCGATAAAAAATCACAGCCAGAGCTAACAACATAGAATACAAGCAGAAGCTGACAGAATATCAACAGATAGAGGGGAAGGGAAGAGCGTATATCATTTATAATAAGTTGGATTTTTTCGTTACGCATATTATTCCCTCCTCAGGCTGTTTATCATTTTTCCGCTGTATTTTACGCTTTGTCTGTAAGCGGTTACTATATTTACAGCCGTAAGTATAACTGCGATAAGCAAGCCGTATGAAAGACGAATGCTACCGAGGTAGAAGGTGACCTGCGGAATGAGCAATATAATAAAGGTCAGCAGAAAACCGACTGTCATTCCTACTGCATCGGCAATAACGGCGTATAAGAATATCAGCTTTCGTATGTCGTCACTGTCAGCACCGCATATCCTGCGTGCGACCATTTCTGACTGCTTTGAGTCGAGCCACGCCGACATAAATACCCCGGAGCTTAGTATAAGGCAGATACCTGTAAGAGCTACTATTACAACGGTCACAGCAGACAAGCCCTTAGTGCCGCCTGCCGCAGTTTTAACGTCCGACTGAGCGTTTACAGAGCAGTTTATCGTGCCGCGTTCAGCTTCAATGTCGTTTCTTATATTATTTGCAATGTATGCCGTACCTTCGCCGCAGTCGGCGATAAGAGTTATATTCTGAAATATTACCGTGCTTTTTGCGACCCCGGCGAAATTTGTCGTATAGGCGTTTAATGAGTTTGCGCCGGAATAAATATCCGTTCCGATGACCTCGTGATCGGAAGAAAACAGATTTATAGTCTGCTTACCGCCGATATCCATAGTCTGTGTCAGCTTCTGAGTCGAAACAACAGCCTTTGGAGTATCGCTCCTGATATCATCGCTATTCATAAGCGCATATGACAGGTCGCTGTCCGAATAATTGAACAGCGCATAGCCTTTGCCGGACGCATTGATAAGCATAGCTCCCCGTGCTTTGTTTTTCGCTAGGATATCCGCAATATCACTGTAGGAAAGAGCGTTATCGCTGTAGTTATCCTGAGTGATCTCAAGCAATACGGCATCGTCCGAAAAACGGTCGGTGATATCCGAAGAGCCGATATTGAAAAATAATGATAAGAGAATAGTACAGAGAGTCAGAACGGCGGAGTAGAATACTATTATCATTCCGCTTTTGTTGAACAGTTGCCGCATTTATTGTCCTTTCGCAGTGGGCTTGATATTGATTACATAATATCACACACAGAAAGATATGTCAAGAAATCCATATTTGTATTGAAAGCAAAGCCTACATATGCTAAAATATAGTTATCATATTACAGGAGGAGCATTTATGCCTACAGAACTCGAAACCATGAAGCACGCCAAGGAATACATAGACAAACTCGCAAACGGAATAGACCCTTTTACCGATAAGCCTGTGCCGGACGGCGATATTATCAATAACGTCAAGCTGTCACGATGCTTTTTCTACATTTCGGGGATACTTGAAAAGATTATCGAAAACGGTGGAGAAGTATCGCCTGTTTATTCCGGAACAATTGCTGATGGCAATTGCATTATAACAGATGAGGTACGCTCAGAATTAGTGGCGATTGATGATAATATTACACCGAAAGCTGTCAATGATATGATAAACGTTGCTTTAATAAAGCATAATTGCAGACAAATTAAAAGCGGCATCGTATCGAAATGGCTTACCGAACTTGATTTGATTCAGAGATACAACGATATTGACGGAAAACGCAGAAGGCGTGTTACTTCAGTCGGAGAAGAGGAAGGTCTTATTGAAGAACGCAGATTCACGGCTAAAGGATTTCCATACAATTGTATATTACTAAGTAAAAAAGCTCAACAATTTGTAATTGATAATATAGATGCAATTGTATCTGAAAATAGCACAAAATCTGAGAAAAAACCAAGAAAACCGTTTGTCGTTACTGATGAAATAAGAAATAATTTAGTTCCTACGTCTGAGGCTGTTTCGGTTTCTGTAATGACGGCAACTGTAAATAAAAGCGTTTGTGAAGGAGAAGGAATGTTAAAGGTGGGCATGATTGCACAGTGGCTCGAAAAACAGGGAATACTTGAAAATACAGAACTTCCTGGCGGCAGAAAACGCCGACTGCCAACCGACGAAGGTTTACAGCTTGGCATATTTACCGAGCAGAGAACATCAATGAGCGGAGATGAATATACAGCTGTGCTTTATCCGCCGGCGGCACAAGAGTATATTTACAGTCATATTGACGAAATAGCCGATTTGAATAACGGATAACATAAAACCGGAGCAAAAAACTCCGGTTTTACTTTTATCCTCTGACATTATAATCCTGTGCAAGAAGCACAGACGCTCTTGCGAGCTTGTGCAGATAAACAAACGGTCCGATAATGATAAGGCTTCCCAGAACGTTCCATAGCCAGTAATCCGAAGCACCGAAAGAATATGCTATGCCACGTCTTGCAAGCTCGTTGCCCATTCTTGAAGAAAGGTTATGGAACCATACGATAAAACCGATACCTAATGTAAGAGGCCCGATTATAAACGCCATAAGGCAGTAGTGCATTGTCTTTCTTCCGTCAAATCTGCTTGCGATAAGATTTATATCTTCTGAAATTCCGGAAAAGAAAACTAACGGATAAATTCCGAAAGTTATAATTGTTAACAGAATCAGCTTAATCAGACCTCTGTGTGTATTGAGCTGTCTTACCGGTCCGTAGCTTTGCTGATACTGCGGTGCGGGCTGCTGATACTGCGGTGCGGGCTGCTGATTGCCCTGCTGAAAGTTCTGTTCAACAGGCTGCTGATAATTGTTCTGTTCGTTCATGCTTATACCTCCCTGAAAGTTTTCTTTATAATAACATAATATTAGACTAATGTCAATAATTGATTTAATAAAATTAATCTTTAAGACAGCTTATCAAAATGCCGCAGATAAAAATATCGTTCTTATCCAAAACAGTTGACAGAGTGAAAAACCGGTGCTATAATGCTATAATATGAGCATTACGCAACAAGCATTACAGAAAAATCCATATCACGAGGTGATATTATGCCACCCAGGGCAAAATATACAAGAGAAGAGATAACCGAAATAGCACTCGGAATAGTTGCCGAGAGCGGTGCTGAATCGCTGAACGCAAGAAGTCTTGCAGAGGCTATGGGAACATCGACACGCCCTATCTTTACGGCATTCAGAAATATGGAGGAGCTTGAAAGCACTGTACGTGAGTCTGCTATGAAGGTGTTCGGACAGTATGCGGAAAAAGAAACGCCTGATATGCCCGCATTCAAGCAGGTGGGCATACAGATGATTACTTTTGCAAAGGAAAAGCCGAAGCTGTTCAGGCTTCTTTTTATGAAGGAACAGGCTCATACTTTCAATTTTGAAGAAATGTTCTCGTCTATGCTCGGTGTTACGGCTGACAAGTGCATTGAGTATATAATGAACGATTACTCGCTTTCAAAAGAGGACGCTATGACTTTATTCAGGCACGTCTGGATATTCACCTACGGTATAGGTGTATTGCTTTCATCCAACATCTGTCTGTTCAGCGAAAACGAGATTTCGGATATGCTGAGCGTTCAGTTCAGAAGTATGCTGATTATGATAAAGTCCTCACATGCGGCAAAGTAAAACCCGATATACATCCCGATCTGTTTTATGGCAGGTCGGGAATTTTTTTATCCCTTTTTCCAAACAGTTTTCAATCCATACATAAATAATGTATCAAACGGTGGTTTAATATACTTGAAAAACGAACATTGCAATGTGTTTTCAAGCGGTTTTCAAAGCTCTTTTCCAAGTCTTTTTGCGTGGAAAAGGGCAGAAGAAAAAATGCAGTCAACAGTATATAATAAAGTTATTAAATTACAGATTTCGGGAGATGACATGGATAAGAATAACAAATCGGAATCACTTAACGGTGTGTATGGGGCGATATGTGAAATTATCGGCTTCGAAAATACCGTTAAGCTGTACAATCAGATGAAAGGCAGTCAGATAAATTTCCCCACACGGCTTTATTCTAAGGAATATGTCGCACTGGAGGCGGAAAAAACCTATGACGGCACATCTGATTCGCTTAATAAGATAGCCGCCGAGTATAACTATTCGGAGAGGACTATAAGAAAACTTCTGAAAAAGAAAAACGAGGAGGAATAAGTATGGAACAGGGAAGTTCGAAGAAGAACAACATAATCGTACTGTGTGTGGTTATTGCAGTAATAGCTGTCGCACTGGTTGCCTATTTTGTAATAAGCGGTCAGAAGGATAACGGTCAGCCTGCGGTCAGCGCAACAATGGAACTGAACACCGTCAACATTTACGGTGCATGGTACAAGAAAGCAGGCGACAGCACATACGAGCTGAGATTCAAGGACAACAAGGAGCTGTCATATAAGCAGACGGCGGCAGACGGCACGGTCACGGCACAATCCGACGAGGGTACATACGATATTACGGACGGAAAGCTGATACTTACAATAGTTGCAGGCGGTCAGACCTACAGTGACACCTGCACCGCAAATGTAAACGAAAAGCAGATGTCGCTCGTGACTGAGGCAAACGGCAGTGGGCTTTTCGGCGGTATCTACGACAAGGACGGAGCGGATTATTCCGTACCCGATGTTTCCCAAAACGAGCCGTCCGAAGCTCCCGATACCACAACGGCACCGCCTCAGACAACAGCGGTGACAACAGCACAGACAACACCCGAAACTACAGTGCAGACAACACCTGCACCGGAAACAACACCTGCCGAAACACAGGCTGAAGCTCCTGCTGTTACCAATGGAACAATAGCGCTTCCGGACAATATACAGTATTATTTTGACAACGATTTTTCCGACGTATGGGGAATTACAGCCAGCATTTATACCGGATATTATGCCTGCTACGAAAAGGATGGTCTTGATATCTACTATTGCAGGAAAGACTATATTGACGGACACCCGGTTATAGGACGAGGCAAGGCAATTATGGTCGAGTGTCCTATAATATCTTTCTTTACGGATTTTGACGGTTATGTGACATATGGAGCTTTCAGCGATTATCTGTACAAAAATTACGGCGATTATATAACACTCAGAGATGATGGTACATTTAGTTTATATGATGACGGAAAATATGTTATATACTTCAGTTTTGATTCAGATGCTGAAATATCTTCTTCAACGCTTATCGGCAGTGGAAACATAGTAATATGCGAGGAAGAGGAATATTACAGAGAAGGACTTTAATTCGGGAGGAACGTTATTATGAAAATGAACAAGGAATTTATACTTAAAAATCTTATGGGAATTATATGTGCTGTGATAATTCTTGCACTGTTTCTTCCCTTTATGTCGGTAAAGGCGGAGGTTTCTGTCGGAGGATTCGGCGGCGGAAGCGCCGATCAGTCGATGAACGGCTTTTCGCTTGTGACAGACGGCGGATTTTTCGGTTTTGCGTTTATACTTTGCCTTGCGGCAGTAGCGGCAAGCTGTTATATCCCCCAGTTGAAGCCTTTCAGAAAGATTATATCCGCTATAGGCTCGGTGGCAGGTATCGTCTGCCTGTTCATAGCGCCCGGTTCGGCGGCATCGGCAGTAAATGCGGCGGCAGGCGGAGCGACCGCAGGCACGGGAGTATCCGCAAAGGTAGAGCTTAACTATCTGATAGGCTTCTGGATAATACTTATTCTTATGCTCGCCCTTATAGCAATGTCGGTAATACAGTTCTTAGGACTTAAGGGTAACAAGGTATTTGACGCAGTAAACTCAGCCGAAGATGAAAACGGCACTGCGGGCGTATCTCTGCCGTCAATAAACGCTGACGGAATAAAATCGGCGATAGGTTCAGTGAATGCCGACAGCATAAAGAATATGGCACAGAATGCCGCAGGAAGCATCGCAGGTGCGGCAGGAAATCTCAAGGATAAAGCGTCACAGCCGGCGGCAAATATGCAGAATCATTCAGGCACAGCGTCTGCAAAGAAGGAAGATCCGAAAGCGATAATGGAGCAGATAAAACAGCTTCACGAAATGAAAGAAAACGGTATACTGACGGAAGAAGAGTTTGCAGAAAAGAAGAAGGAGTTCCTCGAACGGCTGTAAGCGATTGAATTCCTGCCATAAATAGTGTATAATTATATATACTATGATATACACAAACGGAGGAACGGCAATGGGAAAAACGTCAAACTGCCTTAAAATGCTGCAGATTTTAAGCTCGGGCAGAGTGTATAAGGGTCAGGAGCTTGCGGAAATTCTTGAAACAAACGTCCGCAATATAGCCGAGTACCGTACAGAGCTTGAAATGGCAGGATATTATATAGAGGGCATCCCCGGCAAATACGGCGGATACCGTCTGATAACGCAGAGCGTGATTCCTACGGTAAGGCTCAATGAAGCCGAACAGCGTGCGTTATCCTCCGGAGCGGAATATCTTAAGAGCCGCAACGATTTCCCTTACTCAAGCGATTATGAAAAAGCGATGGGAAAGGTCTTTGCGGCGGTAAAGCACGAACAGCCACAGGAAATATCCGTTGCCAACCGTTTTCCGCTTGCCGTTGACGAGCAGGAGCTTAGCAGACGGTATGATACGGTGGCGCAGTGCATCGCTCACAGAAAAGAGCTTGAGATGGATTATCTGTCGCTGTCAAACAAGGTGTCGCACCGCAGCTTCGATCCGTATAAGCTGTTTATGTATAACAATGCGTGGTTTATGCTGGGGTATGATAAAAAGTCATACGAGATCCGCTATTTCAAGCTGAGCCGTATTCAGTCAATGGTTGTCACGGAAAACCGCTTCACAGTTCTTGCGACATTCAAGGAAAGCGACTATCTTGACGATTTCGGTATGAAAAAGAATGGCGAATGGTATGAGATAGTTATGCTGCTGCACGGCAGATATGCGATGCTCGCCCGTGAACGTATCTACGGCAGAGATCAGACAGTTACGCCTATAGACGAAGATACAACAGAGCTTCGTTGCACAATGCAGAATGAGGAGAATATCGTGTGCTTTGTGATGGGGTTCGGAAGTCACTGCGAGGTCGTTTCACCGCAGTGGTTGAAAGACAGGGTGAAAGACGAGGCGGAGAAAATATTATCGCAAAGTATACGGTAATCATATTATGTAAAAATCACCCGATGCATTTTAGCATCGGGTGATTCAGTCTGTCGATAAACCCACGCACCGCCAAAAATACAGATAAGTAATCTGACGCAAAATTAAAATAGGATAAGTAATAGAATTTCGCACAGCCGTAAAAAACGGCTGTGCGAAAGCATTTTTGCTTATAGTGTCAATCGCCCCTCAACGTACCTTTGTACGCTTATCGGGGCGATTTCCTTGTCTGCGTGTGTTTCTCGACGTCTGCATCGTGCCGAAAAATACTTTTTCGACACGATGAGCACCCTTTGAAAACAAAAGGTGCTGTCGCTTTATTTGTTATGCTTTTTCGATCGGTATCCATATCTCCGAGTAGGTATCCTCAGGCTTGTCTGCGGGCGGAGTATACATTTCAAGGTTGTAATATCCGCTAAGCTTATAGCCCTTAAGATTAGGAAGCCATTCGCTCCATATCTTTGTGTTAAGGCTTTGCAAAGCGTTTGGTAATGCACCTTTGCAGGGAAATACAGCCCACGTTCCGGCAGGAAAGGTATACGTTTCGCAACCGTCGGGAATGTCCTTCCACGGAAGATAAGCGTCCGCTATCATATAAGTGAATGTTTTCTCGTCGCAATATATACACGCTCCGAAATCTCCTCGGATTTTTTCACCGCCGCCGTTTTTATAATGCTCGTCCCAGAGCGTTGGGATAACATTATAGGATATTGAAGTGTCGTTTTCAATAGGTGTTGTCACGCCTACAACGGTAAATGCAGGCTTTTCGGTAATTCTGTAATCAATCATAGTTCCGCCCTCCAGTGTAAGTTTAAGCTTTATAGGTGCAAAGGAGCGCAGTACAGTGCCGTGTTCCTTTGCGGCGGAAGGGGTAATTCCGTGAAACTTAGTGAACGCACGGGCAAAGCTGTCGGGCGAGTCGTATCCGTATTTTAACGCAACGTCAATAACCTTTGCGTTTCCTTGCGACAGCTCCTCGCCGGCAAGAGAAAGCCGCCTGTATCGGATATATTCGCCTATTGTGAAGCCGCACAGCACACAGAATATCTTCTGAAAGTAAAACGTTGAAACAAACGCTTTTTCAGCCGCCTTTTCAATGTTAATTTCGCCGTCCAGATTATTTTCAATGTAGCTTACTGCCTCGCCTATTCCTGCGGTCCAGTCGTTCATGCTTATCGCCCCTTTCCATGATTGAATTATATCACGGTATTCCTGATATTACCCGACATTTATTGCAATTATCGGTAGGATGTTAAAAAACAGCCCCGCTATGAAGCAGGGCTGTTTTTTTAAATCGGTTCTTTTACCTCGTCAGTTTTACTCTGCAAAGTATTTTTCAGATATTTCTCTGCCTCCTGCACGGGCATAGGCTTTGCATAAAGATAGCCCTGCGCCGTGTCACATCCGCAGTTTTCGAGGAACTGTGCCTGATCTGCGGTTTCAACGCCCTCCGCAATAAGTCCCAGACCTACGTCCTTGGACATTGAGATAGTGTGCATTATTATCTTTTTCCCGCGATCGTTTGACATATGCGTCGAGAAGAAATCACGGTCGAGCTTCAGCACATCAAACCTTGTATCCTGAAGCGTGTTCAGCGAGGAGTAGCCCGAGCCGAAGTCGTCCATCAGCAGAACAAAGCCATGCTCCTTTATCTTTTCGGTCATACGCAGTGTTGCGTCATTTTCTATGCTTTCGGTTATTTCAAGCTCAAGCAGATGCTTTGGCAGACGATATTTATCAATAAGTCCGTCAAGGACATCAAGGAATGATTCATCGTCAAGGTTCGCACGGGAAACATTGACCGAGATCGGAAGCGGCGTGAAATGCCTGTCTATCCAGTCACGCAGTACCATGCAGGCACATTCCCATACATAAGCGTCCAGCTTTGTGATAAATCCGTTTTCTTCAAACAGCGGTATAAATCCGTCCGGGTATATCATCCCCTTTTCAGGACTTTGCCACCTTACAAGCGCTTCATAGCCGATAGCTTCGCCGCTTGATATGCTGAACTTCGGTTGCAGATAGATGATAAATTCGTTGTTGTCTAAAGCCTTTTTCATATGCGATTCGACAAACTTGCGTTCCTTTATCGCCTTCTGCATATTCTTGTTATAGAATGCAATGCTTTCAAGAGCGTTTTTCTTGATAGATTGTCTTGCCATGGCGGCACAGTCGCACATCGTTCTGACAGATACGCTCCTGTCCTCTATAAGATAAATGCCGAACACGAATTCATAGCTGTATTGACGGAAATTCTTCAGGCAACGCTGAAGCTCGGATATAACGGAGAGCAACCCGTCCTTATCTTCGTATGGTGTCAGAAGCACAAAGACATCACCGCTCATTCTTGCTCCAATCTGCTGTTTTCCGCAGAAGTTGCTGAGCTGGCGTGATATGAACTGGAGCATTTCCGTTCCTGCGTCTTCGCCGTAGTTTTCGTTTATCAGCTTGAAACGCTTTATATCAAACTGCACAAGAGCAAATTTTGTGTCGGGATATGCCGTGAGCCTTTGCGAAATCATATCGTGGAACATTATCGGATTATCGGTAGTGGTGTAATAATCCAGAATTTCTATGCTCATTATTTCGTTGATTTCAAGCGCCTTGATAGAACCGGCGATCTCTTCCATTTTACCGTCCCTGCCCGAAAGCTGTACATAAATGCCGTACCATACAGGTTTTCCGCCTTCGCACAGACGTATATTTACGGTCAAGGAGGTATCGGTGATCTTATCGTCAAAGGAGTCCTTTATTTTACGGCAGAAGCTTTCATAGATGAGCTTGTCATCTGGGTGTACCGCTCCGCTCAGCCATATCGCACGAAGAGGACCGACAGATGAGGATTTAAGGCACTCTGGCATATGATCGTTCTCTATGATGTACCACTTGAAGTTGAGATAGTCCATATAGAAGTAGGTGCATCTGTCAAACTGCGAGAATATTTCGTGTATTCTGCTGCGATAACCTTTGAGTGTTGCATCAGGCTTTTCCTGAGCCTCGGGTACAGGCTGAAAGACGGGACCACGCTCGCCCTTCTTCATTCTTTTCTGCTCGTACATAAGCCGGTCGGTGCTTCGCATAAGCTCGTTTACATCTTCAACACTGCTCACCGTGCCGTATGATCCGCCTACGCTTATAGACACCTCATAAGGCTTTCCTGCACTGCGGTTGAACTTGTCGATCTCCGTCTGTATCTCGCCGACAAGCCTTGACAGCTCACGCTGTTTATCGGTGTTATACGGCACTGTCAGTATAAATTCATCTCCGCCGAATCTGGCGCATATACCGTCTTTTCCGCAACCCGTCTTTATAGCGTCAGCCACCGTTTTTATAGCTATGTCACCCTCGGAGTGACCGTATGTATCGTTTATCTCTTTGAGCCTGTCCATATCACAGGATACAAGGATAATATTGCACTTTTCATTTCCGTGCATAAGCTCGCTTATACGCTCAAAATATCCCCGTCGGTTATAGATGTTTGTAAGCGGATCTATAGAGTGCGTGAGCGAAAGCTCGTTGTTTGCGTTTCTTAGAAGATATTCTATGCGGAAGTTTTCAAGCGTCTGGTTTATAGATTCTACCAGTCGCTGAACATAGTAGAAGCTGCCGGGATTTACAAGAAGATCGTCCGCAACGGTGGCATAATAGCCTATGACCTGCTCCTGAAAATGCAGAGGGCAGAACATAATGGTATTATATCTTTTGATAAGATCGTTGAGATCGGGAAGAATCTTCTTCGCCGGATAATTTATCTTGTAGCTGTAATCGTTCCACATCCTTATGACGTGTGCGGTCATATTTTCGGTGAAAACGCTGTGATATGCTTTAGGTATGACGGGTGATTCTTTGGTCAGAAAATCATCGTTCAGGCACAGTGCCGCACGGTAGTTGAAATATCTGCCCATAGCTTTTGTAAGCTCATCGAGCTTGTCGCAATTTACCGTATGGGTATAAAGCGAAGCCATCTTGCTCTCTGCGTCATAGAGGGCAAGATTATATTTATTCATATGCTCCAGCTTTTCATTGGTATAAGCTACGTCAAAGTTGCAGCAGCCACAGCTCTGACCGAGTATCACAGAGAAATGGATATGCTTGTCGGACGGTTTCTCACTGCCCTTGATATATCCGTATGCTGTATCGGCAATGGTTGTCGCAAGCTCATTTGCGTCCATCTGTGCGGTGGTAAGTCTGGTGGTGGAATAAATGCGCTCCTGATATATAGCGTCAAATCCCGTGACTATTATATCCTCGGGAATTTTCATACCGTGTTCTTCAAGAGCTTTCATTGCGGTGATAGCCATAGTGTCGTTTGCACATATTATAGCCTGAGGCATTTTTCTTCCGCACGCAATAAGGTCCGAAATGGTCTTTTTTGTCGGTGCATCCCAGAAATCTCCGTAGCCGAGCATTGTTTTCTCGTTAAATTCAATATTGTGACGTGCAAGAACACGCTTGAAAGCCTCGATTCTTTCTTCGGAGAAGGAGTTGCCTTTTGTGCCTGCCATAAAAAACAGGTCGGTGCATTTATGCTCGGTTATGACGTGTTCCACTATCGGCTCAAGCGATCTGCCGTAGTCGTATGTTATATTCGTACAGCCGTTGTGACTGCCGTCAAGCATTATTACGGGTATTTTTGCGGCGTGCGCATATCTTATGATCGTGTCGGTTATCCATTCGCTCTTTATCGTTTCGGGCATAATGACAAGAACATCTATAATATCGAGGTTAATAAGATGATAGACGCTTGCCTCTCCCTTTGAATACGGTGTATCGCGATACATATTTGTAAATGCGTTGAATATCATAACCTTGAAGCCTTTCTTTATCAAAGCGTCCGAGGTTGCTTTTACGATATATGCAGCGTGGTCATTCTGCATTCCCACAAGACATATCCCTGCTACTGCGTATTTATGAAATTTGCCGATGTACAAGCGTTCCACCTCCCGTCTGTATTTTTTCGGATTATATATAAGGCAATTATACCATAAAATAGTATCAAAGTCAAGATTATAGTGGAACTTGCACAATTTTTTGCAAATTCAGCCGTTGTGTTTGTACAGGCTGTAATATTGCTTTAGGCGGGATATACCTCTTGTATTTTCCACCAACGATAAAACGCTGTGAATTACAGGTTTTTTCATCTTTTACTTGCAAATGCCCCTTTACTTATGGTACAATAACAATATACTGCCGTAATAGCGAGTTATCGCTTTACTATGATAAATTATCGGAAGATTAAGGAAGAATTAAAAATGACCGGCGAACAGATAATGAAGGTTACTGGGATACTCCTTGAAAACCTTATCCCCACACTTAAGATTTTCGGCTTTACGCTGCTTTTTTCAATACCGCTCGGACTTATCGTTGCGGCACTGAAGATGTGCAGGTTCAAGCCAATATCGTGGCTTACAAATCTATACATACTCATAATGCGTGGAACACCGCTTATGCTCCAGATCATAGTTGTCTACTATGCACTGCCGTTTTTAAAGACGGCTACCAAAGGCTCGGGCGGGTTCGTGGAAAGCCTGCTGAGCGGTGTTGACCCTGCCGCAGAGAGCTTTATGTTCACTATGGTAATTATCGCATTCGTGCTGAATTATGCGGCATATTTTGCCGAGATATTCAGAGGCGGCATAGAGTCTATACCGAGAGGTCAGTATGAAGCGGCGGCGGCTCTGGGAATGACAAAGGCACAGACGTTCTTCAGGATAATTCTCCCGCAGGTAATAAAGCGTATCGTTCCTGCTTCATCAAACGAAGTAATTACGCTTGTAAAGGATACATCGCTTGCAAATGTCGTTGCTTACTCGGAAATAATGCTTGCGGCAAAACAGCAGATGATGAACTACAGCTCGCTTGTTCCGCTGTTTATTGCAGGTGTTTTCTATTTCGTAATGGCTACTGTGCTGACAGCGCTGTTCGGCTTTATCGAAAAGAAACTGAACTACTACAGATAAGGAGCAGGCGGAATGTCAATACTCAGTGTAAAGAATCTATCAAAGAGCTTCGGAAAGCTCGAAGTTTTAAACGATATTTCATTCAATGTGGAGAAGGGCGAGGTAATATCTATAATAGGCCCGTCGGGAAGCGGAAAATCAACGCTCCTGCGCTGTATAAATCAGTTTGAGAAGATAGACAGCGGCGAGTGCGAGATATGCGGCATCACTATGACAAGAAACGATGAAAACGGCAAGGCGGTATATGCCGACAACAAAACGCTCCACGATATAAGGCTTAAAATCGGTCTTGTGTTCCAGAACTTCAACTTGTTTCCGCATATGTCGGTGCTGAAGAATATCACAGAGGCACCCGTCCATGTGTTAAAGCAGGATAAGGCGCAGGCGGAACAGACGGCTATGGAGCTGCTCGGCAAAATGGGACTTGCTGATAAGGCAAACGAATACCCGTGCAATCTGTCGGGCGGTCAGCAGCAGCGTGTGTCTATCGCAAGAGCGCTTGCACTCAGTCCCGAGCTTCTTTTCTTCGATGAGCCGACATCTGCGCTCGACCCTGAACTTACCGGCGAGATATTAAAGGTAATAAAGAGCCTTGCGGAAGAAAAGATGACTATGGTTATTGTAACTCACGAAATGCAGTTTGCAAGCGAGATTTCCGACCGTGTAATATTTATGGACGGCGGATATGTTATTGAGAACGGCACTCCCGACGAGGTATTCAACAACAGCCAAAACGAGCGTACACGTCAGTTTCTTGAAAGGTATCATTCCTGATATTACTTGACGATACCCGGCAATTATGATAAAATATCTGTTATACGTTTACGCACACAGTAATTATATGGAAGGAAACTAATATGAAGGTACTCCTGTTTTCAGAAGGTATGAACCTTATCAAAATATCCGGTCTTGGCAGAGCTATCATGCACCAGCAGAGAGCAATGGAGCTTAACGGCATAGAATATACGCTCGACCCTAAGGACAGCTACGATGTTGTTCACATAAACACGCTCGGACTGAAATCTAAGCATCTTGCGAAAAAAGCAAAAAAGGCGGGCAAGAGAGTGGTGTACCACGCTCACTCAACGCAGGAGGACTTCCGTAATTCGTTCATCGGCTCTAATCTTATTTCGGGACTTTTCAAGAAGTGGATATGCAGCTGCTACCGCAGGGGCGATGTTATAGTGACTCCGACCGAGTATTCAAAGTCGCTGATAAGAGGCTATGGACTGACCGCACCGATCTATGCCGTATCAAACGGTATTGACCTTGCGAGATATGAGCCTAAGGAAAACGACAGGGAGGCATTCCGCAAAAAGTTCGGTTTAAAAGACGATGACAAGGTCGTGATCTCCGTAGGACTTTACTTTGAGCGTAAGGGACTTCTCGATTTTGTTCAGATGGCAAAGGATATGCCCGACTATAAGTTTATCTGGTTCGGCAAAACTCCGCTTTACAGCGTACCGCACAAGATAAGAAAGGCTGTAAAGACAAAACTGCCGAATCTGACATTTGCAGGCTATGTACAGCCTGATGAGCTGAAACAGGCTTATGTCGGCTGTGACGTGTATATATTCCCTACCTTAGAGGAAACAGAGGGCATAGTGCTTCTTGAGGCACTTGCGGCAAAGGCAAACGTTATTGTTCGTGACATACCGGTATTCGACTGGTTGAACGGCGGTACGGATTGCTATAAGGCAAAGGATAAGGACGAATTCGAGCGTATGATAATGGCAATCTATGAGGGCAAGCTCCCGTCACTGCGTGAGAACGGACGCAAGGCCGTTGAAAATATGGATATAAAGAAGATCGGCGAAAAGCTGGTGAAGATTTATAACGGCACAGCCAAGGGCGGAGATTGATAAAAAGCACAATGATACTCTATTGACATAAAAACGGACACTCCCAAAAGAGTATCCGTTTTTTTATGCTATTTTTTAATATCAACAAACACAAGCTCCGGTCGGTTGAATATCCTCGGTACCGCTATCAATGTCGATGGCTTCCAAAGCCCTCTGCTGACGATATGGGCGGTGTCACCGTGCATATAAACGCCTGCCGTGTATTTTGGGAATACTCCCTGACCGGGCGCAAAAACGCCGTCAATAAGTCCGGGTATTCTCCACTGACCGCCGTGAGCGTGACCCGACAGAACTATATCGAAGTTGCCCTTTAAATATTCGTCTATCTGTTCGGGAAAGTGAGCGATAAGTATTCTTGTACGCTTGCTGTCTTTTTCCGAAGTCACGGCATCAAGCTGGTTTACAAGCTCGCCGTTTACCTCGTCATAGGTGTGAGCATCGTATATTCCGCAGATTTCGGTTTCGTTTCCGTTGATATTAATTACTGTACCGTTTCCTTCAAGCACGGTAACTCCGAAGTCCGACATCTGCTGTTTTATCCTTGTGCTGTCGCCCCTTGCATTTTCGTGGTTTCCGATAGTGTAGAAGCACGGATAACGCTTTACGAGATATTTCACAAGAATGTATGAGTTTTCGGGCAGGTCGTCCTGCGTTTTATCCGCAAGATCTCCGCCGAATATGACTATATCGGGTTTTGCACTGTCGATTGCATTTTTAAGCTCCGACTGCTCTTTCCCGAAAAGGCTGTTGTGCAGATCCGAAACAAATGCAATGCGTACAGGCGATGATACCTTCCCGCTTTTTATCTCGTAGGTAGTTGTCTGCAGCCGCATATCACAGGCGACAAGTCCTAAAGCGGCAAGAGCCGCTCCCGCAACGCCTGCGGCACAGCCTACAGCTATTCTTTTCTTTGTCTTTTTTGTGAGCGTAAAATCACCTCTTAATATCCGCCCGAGCCGTCAAGGCTGGGGTCATTTTCTATCCAGCTTTCAACATTGATGACCTTGTATTCGTTTGCTGAGGTGCGGATAAATACATCCTTGATACCTGCGTTTATTATAAGCCGCTTACACATTGAGCAAGGCTCAACCTCTCCGCAGAGCGTGCCGCCTGAGGTCATATCGTGACAGGCAAGGAAAAGCGAAGAACCTATCATATCCGTCCTTGACGCACTGATTATGCAGTTTGCCTCTGCGTGAACCGAGCGGCAAAGCTCATAACGCTGACCTTTCGGAACGTTCAGCTTTTCACGGGTGCATATTCCGAGGTCGGAACAGTTTTTAAGGCCTCTCGGCGCACCGTTGTAGCCTGTTGCGATTATCTCATCGTTGTGTACTATTATTGCACCGAAATTCCTGCGCAGGCAGGTTCCCCGCTCACATACCGTTTCGGCTATGTCAAGGTAGTAATTTATCTTATCTCGTCTTTCCATAGTTTAACCTTTCTGAAATAGGGCTGAGCTTATATCAAGTCTAATATAACACATATACCGCCTGTTTGTCAATTAAAAGTCGGGCAATGGTATGAAAAACCGCCGTGAAAAAATCACGGCGGTCAGCATTAATCTGTTTTCTTTGCGTCGGGGAGCATATACTTCTCACTGAAAACAGTGAACTTTCTGCGGAACTCCTCGTTGTTTGTAGCCTTGAGGTCGCTGATATAGCTATGTGTGTCAAAGCTGTTGTCATGTATCTGTATCATACAGACTGCAATATTGGAGCAGTGGTCTGCTACTCTTTCGTAATTCGTGATAAGGTCGGTCAGTACAAAGCCCATTTCAATGGTGCATTTGCCTTTACGCAGACGCTTGACGTGTCTGTTTCTAATCTCGGTACGCAGATTGTCGATTACTTCTTCAAGAGGTTCAACCGATTTTGCCTGCTCAATATCTCCATGCTCGAACGCCGTAATGGCGGTGTCGAGTATTTCGTTTAAAGCACCGTTGAAAATGTGTATTTCCTCAATAGCCTTCTTCGAGAACGAAAGGCCCTTCGTATGCATTTCCTTTGCACATTCACTAATATTGACAGCGTGGTCCGATATACGCTCAAAGTCGCTGATGCAGTGCAGTAGCATATTTACCGTCTGGCTGTCGCCGGGGGTAAGGTTCTTGGAACCCAGCTGTAACAGGTAACTGCCGAGCTTGTCCTCATAGACATCGACTTTTTCCTCGTTCTCGTTTACTATTTCGACATCGCGATCGTTATATCTGGACATAAGCCCCATTGAGAGCTTCAATGTATCTCTTGCACAGTCTGCCATTCTGACAGCTATTGACTTGCACTGCTCCAGAGCAACTGAGGGAGTTGCAAGGAAACGGGGGTCAAGTATCTGGAACTCGTCTTTCGGAGCACTATCGTCCTTCTTGTCACGCACTGAGATATATGCGAGTTTTTCGAGCAGCTTCATAAACGGTAGCCAGATTATCGTTGCGAATATGTTGAATACGCTGTGCATTATCGCTATGCCTGCCTGGTTTGCAGATTGTTCAAAGAACTCGAAGGGGAATATAGCGTTTATGATATAGAACAGTACCATAAATACTATAGTGCCGATGAGGTTGAAGTAAAGGTGAACAAGTGCGGCACGCTTTGCGTTCTTGTTTGCACCGATTGCAGAAAGCAGTGCGGTAACGCAGGTACCTATATTCTGTCCCATGATTATCGGCAGGGCAGTGCTGTAAGTAACCGCTCCCGTAGCGCACATAGCCTGCAGAATGCCGACAGACGCAGACGAACTCTGAATAACGGCTGTAAGCACAGCGCCTGCAATAACGCCAAGCACGGGATTTGAGAACATAGTGAGAATGCTCTTGAACTGTTCGTTGTCAGCCAGCGGCGCAACGGCGGAACTCATCGTTTCCATACCGAACATAAGTATCGCAAAACCCATAAGGATAGTACCTATATCCTTTTTCTTGCTGGATTTTGACATCATTATAAAGAAAATGCCGATTATCGCCAGTATAGGCGTGAAAGATGTGGGCTTGAGCAGCTGCATGAAAATGCTTTCACCCTGTATTCCTGTCAGTGACAACAGCCACGATGTCATAGTAGTACCTATATTGGCACCCATAATAACACCGATAGCCTGCGACAGTCGCATAATACCCGAGTTTACAAAACCGACTACCATTACTGTGGTTGCCGATGATGACTGGATTACTGCTGTGACTAAAGCTCCGAGCATGATGGCTTTGAAAGGGTTGGAGGTCATTTTTTCGAGAATTCGCTCAAGGCGGCTTCCCGACAGCTTTTCAAGGCCCTGTCCCATTGCGTTCATACCGAACAGGAACAGCGCAAGTCCTCCGACCATAGTCAGAATGCCGAAAATATCCATAGTTTTCCTTTCCAGACTTGTCTTCTTTTGGTTTTTTTGCTTTGCCGTCGGATATGCGGCAAGCGTTTTCTTTTGTTCTTATGCCGTATCCGTCTTACATTGCTGTTACATTTTTGTAACAGCGATATTACAGCCGGATTACAGCTTCTTTACTTAAAACACACAGACTTATCCCCGTGAATAAGGCTTTTGTCTTATACGGGGGTCTGCTTTATATCAGATTTATATTACGGCAAGCGTGAATACAACTGTGCCGAACGTATATTCTACGGGTATTGTAAGCGTGAACTTCGATTTTATACCGCTCACAGCCGATGATGTGGTCGTTTCCTGCGGATTAAGTCCTATTTCCTTGCCTGTAGTTTCGGAAATATTGACGTTATAAAGACCGTTGCTGAGGTTTAAGAATTCGCTGATAGCGTCCTTCGCATAGTCCATATCGGTTATTTCTTCCTCTGCAAAACGGCTTGCAAATACTGCGGCCGCCTTGTTGTCGGCTGTTATAGCCGATACTGCGTTGAAATCGCCGCAAAGCTCCTGTATGACCGCCGTATCGTTGCTGTCTGTAACGGCTGACTGCAAGGGGGTGAAATCATCGCCTACAAAACGGATAAGATTCTTGAACAGAACATTTACATATTCAGAGCAATAATCCTTGTATTCGCCCTCGATAGCGAAGAAAGACGAAATAACGTTTTCTGTCTTTTCGTTGTTTTCGTTGCTGAAGTCCTTGTCGGTAAGTCCGTTTTCTTTTTTGTAGTCGTTGAGAACGGTCTCAAATTCTTCGTTTGTAAGACAGCCCATGTCAACGAGCGCCTGTCCGAGTAAAAGGCATCCCGTTTTCTGACTCGAAAGAAGCTCTTCAACCTGTGCTTCGGTAAGATAGCCCATATCAACGGCAATATCGCCTATTCTCTTGTCTACCGTTGCCTGCTTCTTATGTACGGCGTCAACCTGCTTTGCCGTCATATAGCCTGCATTGATGGCAAGCACGCCCAGCTTTACTCTTGTTGTGTCCTTCTTTTCGAGAGCAACACGGAGATTTGCGGGCGAAACGATTTTCCTGTTTAACAGATAGCTGCCGAAAAACTGTGTGAACATTGCTTAAGCCTCCTTCTTAAAATAGTTGTCGAGGAGCTTGTAAAGCTGTTCTTCGTCAACGGGTTTCTGTAAAAAGTCATTAGCGCCGAGCTTGATAGCCTCGGAGAGATTGCCTACGGTGCCGACCGATGTAGCCATAATAACAACGGCGTCGGGCGAATTTGTCTTGATCAGCTTGAGTGCTTCAACTCCCGAAAGCTCAGGCATTACAATGTCCATAAAAGTAACATCGGGTACGATGTCTGCAAACTTTTCAACTGCCTGCGCACCGTCGCTTGCCTCGAAAATCTGAGTGAAGCCGTATGCGGTAAGAAGTTTTTTCATCTTGTTTCTGACCATCATTGAGTCATCGCATACAAGAACCTTTGCTTTTGAAAGATCTTTTTCCATATTTATTTTCCTTCCTGACCTCTGAATTTATATCATAAAAATATATTTACCCGTTGTTAAGCACCGAATACAAACAGATAGCTCAGCGCAAACCATTCCCGTACCCAGTAAACAGGAACGAGATACCACGGTGTAGCGGCACTGACGCATTTAACGTCATAGCCCAGACTTTCGGCTTGGAGCCTTGCCCGCCATTGATGAAAGCCGTCGGTCACGATAGCTATTCTGAGCGGCTTTCCGCCGTCTTCAAGTATCTGTTTTGAAAACAGCAGGTTTTCGTAGGTGCTTGAAGACTTGTCCTCTTTTGAGATACGGTTTTTCGATATGCCGTCATTCACGAGTGCCTCATACATAGCCTCGGCCTCGCTGATATGCTCGTTATCGCCCTTACCGCCCGAAACGATGCAGTCGGCTTTCGTATCAGTCGACAGATAGCTGCAGGCTGCGTCAAGGCGGCGTCTGAGCATAAGACTCGGACCGTCACGTCTTACCTGACAGCCAAGCACTATTACCGTGCGTGAGCCGTCCTTTTCGGGTGCGTCGTTCATATTTGCAATCATAAAAGCCGAGAGCGTTATCGCATATACCGCAAGCACACCGTATATGATAAGCACGGCACGGAAGATATATCTCACAGCTTTTTTTGCGTTGCTGAACAGCTTCGGGGTGAATATACCGAGAAGCACAGTTACACCGCCTATTACAAACCCGAAATAAGAGCCTGTGTTAAGCGTTCCGCTGAAAAGCGGTATTATGAACATTGCCAGTACCGCCGCACCTGCGATGATGAGCGTATATGACAGTATCCTTACCGGTTTTGATGAGCAGTCCGATATTCTGACCATATCGCTTCTTACTTTGAAAGGAGCTTCTTTACTCTCTGCATAGCTTCAACCGTGTTTTCGTGAGTGCCGAATGCAGTAAGTCTGAACCAGCCGTCGCCGTTCTTGCCGAAGCCTGCGCCGGGAGTGCCGACAACCTCAGCTTCGTTTAGGAGCTTGTCGAAGAATGTCCAGCTGTCCATTCCGTCGGGGCATTTGAACCAGATGTACGGGCTGTTCTTGCCGCCTGTATACTTGATTCCAAGCTCGTCAAACGTTTCGCTCATAACCTTTGCGTTTTGCATATAGTAAGCTATTGTAGCTCTTGTCTGCTTGTAGCCTTCTTCTGTGAATACAGCCTCTGCGGCACGCTGAACGGGATAGGAAACGCCGTTGAACTTGCTACCCTGTCTTCTGCACCATAACTGCATAAAGCTGATTTCTTCGCCTGTGGGAGTTTCAAGCATAAGCTCCTCGGGGATAACGGTATAACCGCATCTTGTACCGGTAAAGCCTGCTGTCTTGGAAAGCGAGCATATCTCTATAGCACACTTTCTTGCTCCTTCTATCTGGAAAATCGAGCGGGGAAGTGTTTCGTCTGAGATAAACGCTTCATAAGCCGCATCAAAGATAATTACGGATTTATTCTTTATAGCATAGTCTACCCATACCTTGAGCTGTTCTTTTGTATAAACAGAGCCTGTGGGGTTGTTGGGTGAGCAAAGATAGATAAGACCGGGTTTCATAGATTCGTCGGGCATAGCGGCAAATCCGTTGTCTTCCGTAGAGTTTACATAGTGAACTGTTCTTCCGCCCATTACGTTTGAGTCAACATATACAGGATATGCGGGGTCTGTTACGACAACGTCCTCGTTTTCACTGAAGATGTCGCCTATGTTGCCGCAGTCGCTCTTTGCACCGTCGCTTATCAGCACCTCTTCGGGAGAAACGGTTACACCGAAGCTCTTGTAGTAGCCTGCAACCGCTTCACGAAGAAACTCGTAGCCTTTACCGCTGTCCTCGTAACCTCTGAATGTTTCCTTTACGCCCATTTCGTCAGCGGCCTTCTTCATAGCCTCAACTACAACGGGAGCCAAAGGCTGTGTAACGTCGCCTATACCCATCTTTATAATTTTATTATCGGGGTGAGCGGCAATGTACTCTCTTACTCTCTTGCCTATTTCGATAAAAAGATAGCTTTTCTTGAGATTTAAAAAGCCCGGATTCATCTTTGCCATTTGCGTTAAGTTTCCTTTCTTTCTGTAATCGGCGTGTCTTTATATCGACACAGATATACACAATATCATTATATCCGCTGCAGCATCAAAAGTCAAGAAATAACGGCACTTAAAACTATCCAAATAATAAGAGCGTTTTACGGTAATTTTACTCAAAATTCAGAAAATGCGGGCAGAACTACACTTGTTTAATATAATTTCTGTGATACATCTTGAAATTCCTGCGTAAATAGTGTATAATAGTCTAATAATACAGATACAGCCTCCGCTTTTCCTTTGCGGAGGCTGTATCTTTTATTTCGGAACAAATTCTATTTTTAACTTCATATCCATTCCTGCGGCAAGCCTGCACAGCGTTCTGAGCGAAGGGTTGGAATTTCCGTTTTCCAGCTTGCTTATGTCGCCTTGAGCTATTCCCGTCTTTTCCGATAAGGTCTTTTGTGTTATACCTTTTGATTTTCTTGCGTCTATAATCGCCCTTATGAGCGCATATTCAGGCTCAAGAGCGTCATATTCCGTTCTGAAGCATTCGTCTTTGAGCTGTTCGTTAAGATAATCGTTGAAATTGGTAGCCATATCTGTTCCTCCTCACGCTATGATTTGTTTTTGCTCAGATAATCTCTTCTGTAATTCTCGGCTTTTTCTATTTCCGACTGCGGTGTTTTCTGCGTTTTCTTGACAAAGCCGTGTGTAAGTATAGCTTTCCGACCCGAAACAAAAAAATACAGAACTCTTGTTATATCGGTGCTGACTTTTGCTCTGAGCTCAAATATCCCGTCATTCAGATGCTTTGAATACGGCTCACGCAACTCGTATCCGTAATCACGCAGAAGTTCAACGGTTCGTATCATTTTTGCCCTCATTTTATTGTCAAGTCCGTCAAGAAATTCTTTAGCCGGCTCTGTACCGTCGTCTTTCTTGTAAAAGATGATCACAAATTCTTCTTTTTCTTCTATTTCTATCACCGCTTTTTAAATTTATATAGGATATTTTCTATATTAATTATACGTCTTATTCGTCGGAATGTCAATACCGAAATCGGCTCTTTCGATACTTATTTAATATAATTTCTGCGATACATCTTGAAATTCCTGCGTAAATAGTGTATAATTTTGAATGTGTAACGTTCCCGAAAAGTTAATATTACGTTAATCGGAACGTGGCACAATTACAGTCAGAATCGGCATATAGCCGTATAAATTCCCGGAAGGAAAAGAACAGATGTTGCATATAGGACTTGACGTAGGTTCAACTACCGTTAAAATTGCGGTGCTGGACGATGAAAATAATGCCGTTTATAAGAATTATCAAAGGCATTATTCAGATATAAAAAAGACAATTGCAGAGGTTCTCGGCGGATGCCTTGAAACCATAGACGAGAAGAATGTGACTGTTGCGGTAACAGGCTCCGGCGGTATCTCGGTATCGCACTGGCTCGGAATACCCTTTGTACAGGAGGTTTCCGCAGGAACAACGGCAATACAGACATTTATTCCTCAGACAGACGTAGCTATAGAGCTTGGCGGCGAGGACGCAAAGATTACATATCTCACAGGCGGTATCGAACAGCGTATGAACGGCTCGTGCGCAGGCGGTACAGGTGCGTTCATCGACCAGATGGCTTCACTTCTGAATACCGATATAACAGGCATAAACGAACTTGCAAAGGACTACACGACTATATACCCCATTGCGTCACGCTGCGGTGTTTTCGCAAAGTCGGATATACAGCCGCTGCTTAATGACGGTGCTAAAAAGAGCGATGTTGCCGCATCAATATTCCAGTCGGTCGTAAACCAGACGATAAGCGGACTTGCCTGCGGCAAGCCGATAAGAGGACACGTTGCGTTCCTCGGCGGACCGCTTCACTATCTTTCGGAGCTCAGAAAGCGTTTCATCGAAACGTTACAGCTTGACGATGAACATATAGTGTTCCCGCCCGACGCAAATCTGTTTGTCGCTATGGGCGCATCTCTTGCGGAAAACCGTGAGGAGCTTTCTGTGGACAAGCTGAGGGACGATCTTAAGGCGCTTGCCACTGTCGAGGTACACGAGGTAGAAAGACTTGCACCACTGTTCAAAGACGAGCAGGAGCTTAAAGAATTCTGCGACAGACACGCAAAGGCAGTTATCCCCGTAAAAGAACTGTCTGAAGCCGAAGGTCCCTGCTATCTCGGTATAGATGCAGGCTCTACCACAACAAAAGCTACTCTTATAAATAAAGATGGAGATATTCTCTATTCTCACTACGGAAACAATATGGGCGATCCGCTCAAATCCGTGATTGAGATAGTAAAAGACGTATATTCGAAAATGCCCGAAAAGGCATATATAGCAAAGTCGACCGCTACAGGCTACGGCGAGCATCTTATAAAGGCGGCACTCGGCGTTGATTTCGGCGAGATCGAAACAATGGCACACTACAAGGCCGCAGAGAAGATTCTGCCCGGCGTTGAGTTTATCCTCGACATAGGCGGTCAGGATATGAAGTGTATGCGTGTAAAGGACGGAGAAATAGAGAGCATACTTCTTAACGAGGCCTGCTCGTCCGGTTGCGGCTCGTTCATCCAGAACTTTGCAAATGCGCTCGGTATGCAGCCCGAAGAATTTGCTCAGATAGGCCTTTCAGCAAAAAGCCCCGTTGACCTCGGTTCACGCTGTACAGTATTTATGAACAGCCGTGTAAAGCAGGCTCAGAAGGAGGGCGCAAGCGTTGCGGATATATCCGCAGGACTTTCCTATTCTGTAGTAAAGAACGCTCTGTTCAAGGTTATCAAGATCCGTGACCCGAAGCAGATGGGCGAAAAGATAATAGTACAGGGCGGTACGTTCCTTAATAACTCGGTACTTCGTGCCTTTGAGCTTACCTGCGGACGTGAGGTAGTACGTCCGGATAAGGCAGGTCTTATGGGTGCATACGGAAGTGCGCTTGTCGCTCTGTCCCGTGACGACGGCAAGGGCAGTACGTTAGCACCGCTTGAAAAGCTCGAAAACTTCACTATTCAGAAAACCACCGCACGCTGCGGCAGATGTTCAAATAACTGCCTGCTCACTATCAGTAAGTTTGCAGACGGAACAAGGTACATTACGAACAACCGCTGTGAGCGTGGCGCAGGTCTCGGAAGCAAGAGCAAGGAGCTTTTACCCAACCTGTTCGACTATAAATATAAGAGATTGTTCGACTATGAGCCGCTCGACCCCGAAACAGCACCGAGAGGCGTAGTCGGAATTCCCCGTGTACTCGGACTTTACGAGAACTATCCGTTCTGGTTCACGCTGTTCACAAAGCTTGGCTACAGCGTAAAGCTGTCACCTAAATCGAGCCGTGAGATATACGACAGAGGTATCGAAACGATGCCCTCAGAGTCGGTATGTTATCCCGCAAAGCTGTCACACGGACATATAATGTCGCTTCTTGACGAGGGCGTGAAGTTTATATTCTACCCTGCGCTTCCCTATGAAATGGATAACGGCGGGGGAGGAGATAACCATTATAACTGCCCCGTTGTCGCAACATACAGCGAGGTTATAAAGAACTCTGTACCAGAGCTTCGTGCAGATGATATAACGTTTATGAACCCGTTTTTGCCTATATATGACGAGGACAGAATGCTTGAACGTCTTATCGAGGAGTTTATGCCGCTCGGTATAGGCGGTGCGGAAATAGGTGTTGCGCTCAAAGCCGCCTATGAGGAGGACAGACGTTTCAAGGACGATATACGCTCAAAGGGCGAAGAAGTGCTTAAGATGCTCAAGGAAAAGGGTAAGAAGGGCATCGTTCTTGCAGGCAGACCCTATCATGTAGACCCCGAAATAAATCACGGTATCCCCGAAATGATAAACGGCTACGGCTTTGCTGTGCTTACAGAAGACAGCGTTGCACATTTAGGTACGGTAGTACGTCCCATCCGTGTAGTAGACCAGTGGATGTACCACACAAGACTTTATGCGGCGGCTACGCTTGTAGGTCAGACTCCCGAGCTTGAGCTTGTACAGCTTAACTCATTCGGCTGCGGACTTGACGCTATCACAACAGACGAAGTACAGGAGATACTGCAGGGCTACGGCAGAATGTACACCGTACTGAAGATAGACGAGGTAAATAATCTCGGTGCGGCAAGAATAAGACTGCGCTCACTTATCTCGGTAATGGAGGAGCGTGAAAGAAACGGCATAAAGCCCGTACCGAAGTACAAGGGTTATATCCGTCAGCCTCTGTTTACAAAGGAAATGAAGAAGGACTATACGATTATAGCTCCTCAGATGTCGCCGTATCATTTTGAACTGCTTGAACAGGCATTCCGTTACTCAGGATACAATGTTGAGATACAGAAGAACTATTCAAAGGAAGTAGTGGACGAGGGATTAAAGTACGTCAACAACGATGCCTGCTACCCTGCCATTATCACTATAGGTCAGCTTCTTTATGCACTCAATCACGGCAAGTATGACAAGGACAAGGTAGCGGTGCTTATCACCCAGACGGGCGGTGCCTGCCGTGCCACAAACTATGTCGGTATGCTTAAAAAGGCACTGAAGGACGCAGGACTTGACAATGTTCCGCTGATTTCGCTGAACGTTGTCGGAATGGAGAAGAATCCCGGCTTCACTCTGACGCTTCCGCTGATATACCGTGCTTTCATATCGGTAATTTACGGAGATCTGCTCAGCCGTTGCGTATACCGTGTACGTCCTTATGAGGCTGAAAAGGGCGCAACGAACAAGATGTACGAGAAGTGGAACGAAAAGCTGAAGGGCGAGATAAAGAGCCTGTCGCTCGCACGTTTCAACAAGAATGTAAAGGCTATCGTTGCCGACTTCGATTCTATTCCCACGCTTGATATTGAAAAGCCCCGTGTCGGAATTGTCGGCGAGATACTTGTAAAATACCACCCTGCCGCAAACAACAACGTTGTAGAGCTTGTCGAGGCTGAGGGCGCAGAGGCGGTAGTACCCGACCTTATGGGATTCATCTACTTTATCTGCGACCACGCAAATTCACGCCACGAGCTGCTTACCGTTTCCGGTGCAAGATATAAGCTGAGCAATATGGCGATAAAGCTGATCGAATTTATGCAGAAGTCATATAAGGGAGCGATAGAAGGCACTAAGTTCGGCTCGTTTATGAAGATAAGCGATATGAGAAAGCTTGTCAAGGGCGTTGTATCGACAGGTAACATAGCAGGCGAGGGCTGGTTCCTGTCAGCCGAGATGATAGAACTTATCCACAGCGGAGTAAACAATATAATCTGTATGCAGCCGTTTGCCTGCCTGCCCAACCACGTTACAGGCAAGGGCATAATCGGAGAACTGCGCAGACAGAACCCCGAATCCAACATCATAGCCGTTGACTATGACCCCGGCGCATCGGAGGTAAATCAGGTCAACCGTATCAAGCTGATGCTGACGCAGGCATTCAGACAGATGCGTGAGAAGAAACTCCCGACAGAAGAAAATATTGTCGCACCCGAGGCAAAGGTAAAAATCAACGATAAATATTCCGCACTCGATGTTTAAGTGCAGTTAATAACCTTGTGTTATTCTGTGAATGTAACATAAACCCAACAGAAGAAAGGCAAATATTATGGCAGAAATGAAATTCAGCACAAGTTCATCAGACACTAAGGAATTCAACGGGAAGAAAGTGGGAAAGATAGCTGTTATCGCAGTTATTGCGGTAGCACTGATTATCGTTTTGTTCAACTGCTTCTCGATAGTAAACGAAGGCTTTATCGGCGTAAAGTACACATTCGGAAAGATAACGCAGGACAATCTTGCACCCGGTCTTAACTTCTGCATACCTTTTATAGAGGAGATAAGACAGGTCGATACAAGAGAGCAGATCTATTCTGTAACGGACGACGCTTATACAAGCGACACGCAGACGGTGCAGTCGTTACAGCTTAAGCTGAACTACAGATATGACAGCGCAAAGCTCTCCGATATAATAAGAAATGTCGGAATTGACAATGTAGAGTCAAAACTGCTTGTTCAGAACGTAGCGAAAATATCAAAGAACGAAATAGGTAAAGTAAAGGCGGAGGAGCTTGTACAGTCAAGAGCCGACGTTCAGCAGACTATACAGCAGGAACTTACAAATACGCTTGCTCCCAGCGGAATAATCGTTGTTTCTTTTGCAATAGAGAACCTTGCGTTTGACGAAGCGTTTGAAACATCCATACAGGCTAAGGTTATAGCCGCACAGGACGCTCTCAAGATGGAGAACAAGACAAAGGAAAAAGAGGAAGAAGCAAAGCAGGTCGTTATCGCCGCACAGGCAAAGGCTGACAGCACAAAGCTCGAAGCGGACGCACAGGCTTACGCTATCCAGGCTGTACAAAAACAGCTTGAAACAAGCCCCAACTACATTGATTATATGAAGATAAACAACTGGAACGGCCAGTTACCTCAGATAATCGGTGACGGTGTAAATCCTTTCGTAAATCTTGACAGCAGTGCAAACAGCACAGAAAGCAAGAGTGACAAGAGCGACAATACATCTAAGAGCAACTGATGGTCTTGAACGGCGGAATAAGGAATTTTGAATTTTTCATTTTTTAATATCAGGGGAGGGGAATACCCTCCCCGTTCTTGCCGTTTAAACGGCATAATATCAAGGGGTAATTATGGACTATTTAACACTGAAAAAACAGGTGCTGAACAAGTATTTCAGCCGTACAAACGATATGCAGAAAAAGGCGGTGTTCCGTATAAACGGAGCAGTGCTTATAGTGGCAGGCGCAGGAAGCGGTAAAACTACCGTGCTTTGTAACCGTATCGCAAATATGCTCCTTTTCGGTAATGCGTATAACAGCAATACTGTAAGAGAACTGTCCGATGATGATGCCGCTTTTGCGCAGAGTTTTCTTGCAGGTGAAATCGACAACTTTGATGCGGCTGAGCGTCTTTCGGAGATTTTCGGCGAGGGCAGAGTAAAGCCGTGGAACATATTAGCGGTGACCTTTACGAATAAGGCGGCGGCAGAGCTTAAGGAACGTCTTGAAAATATGGGCGCAGATGTTGACGGTATATGGGCGGCAACGTTCCACAGTGCCTGCGTCAGAATACTGCGACAGGATATAGAAAAACTGGGTATGGGCTATAAGTCCAACTTTACGATATATGATACCGACGATCAGCTTAAGGTTATCAAGACGGTAATGAAAGAGCATAATATTTCCGACAAGGCGGTAACTCCGAAGGCAGTGCAGAATTTAATATCACGCTCAAAGGATAAGCTGATAACTCCCGATAAGTTTTCGACAAAGGGAAAGAACGGCAGTGACGATTATCAGCTTTCTACCGCAAAGACTATCTATACCGACTATCAGGCAAGGCTTGAGGCAGCGAATGCGCTCGACTTTGACGATATAATAATGCTGACTGTAAGGCTGTTTGCACATTGTCCCGATGTTCTTTCGCACTGGCAGAACAGGTTTAAATACATAATGGTCGATGAGTATCAGGATACCAATGCGGCACAGTATAAGCTGGTGTCACTGCTTGCCGAGGGCAGTGGAAACCTGTGCGTTGTAGGTGATGAGGATCAGAGTATCTATCGTTTCAGGGGCGCTACTATCGAGAATATCCTCTCGTTTGAGGAACAGTTCGGCGCAGAGGTCATAAAGCTGGAGCAGAACTACCGTTCAACCGCTACTATACTTAAAGCGGCGAATGCGGTCATAGCAAACAACACTCAGCATAAGGACAAGAATCTGTGGTCAGACCTCGGTGACGGCGATAAGATAAGAATGGATCGCTTTTCTACCGAGCAGGAAGAGGCGATGTTTATAACAGAGCGTATTCTTGACGGAGTGAAGCAGGGAAAGAAGTACGCCGACCACGTTATACTCTACCGTAACAACGCCCAGTCAAGAACGGTCGAAACCACGCTTGCAAAGAGTGGTATACCTTATAAGATAATCGGCGGTGTGCGTTTCTATGAGCGTAAGGAAATAAAGGATATTATCGCTTATCTTTGCGTGCTTAACAATAATTATGATGAAGTGCGCTTCGGAAGAATCGTAAACGAGCCTGTAAGAGGAATAGGTTCGGCAACACTTGACGAGCTGAACCGTGTCGTATCGGGCATGGGAATATCCTATGTACAGGCAATGTGCGAGAGTGACAGCCTGCCGTCGCTGTCAAGAAAGGCAAAGGTGCTTGTTCCGCTCGGTGAAACGTTCAGTGAGCTTTCACAGCATACCGATGATATTTCGGACGGAAGCCTTATTGACGATATTCTTGACCGCTTCGGCTACAGAGAGGCGATGCAAAGACAGGGACTTGAGGGCGAGGTTCGCCTTGAAAATATAAACGAATTAAAATCCAATATGATAACCTTTGCAAAGGAAAACGAGGGTGCGGGATTATCGGAATTTTTAGAGCAGGTAGCGCTTGTTTCTGATATGGACAGCTTTGAAGCCGATGACGACAAGGCGGTACTTATGACAATGCACTCCGCAAAGGGACTTGAATTTGATACCGTATTTGTAGTAGGCGCAGAGGAAAACATTTTTCCAGGCTACCGTTCACAGTTTGACCCGATGGAGATAGAGGAAGAAAGAAGACTTGCCTATGTTGCTATAACAAGAGCAAAGCGACATCTTTATTTCACCTGCGCAAAACAGCGTATGCTGTACGGTCAGACTATGAGGAACAAGGTTTCACGCTTTGTGGTGGAGATACCGTCGCAGTATATGGCTTATGACGATCATTCGGCTGTAACAGCGTCGGCGGCGGCAAGAAGCGCAGAGCAGATGAAACCCCGTACAAGCTATTTACAGCAACAGCAGAGATCGTACCGTGCCGGACAGCGTGAAATGGAAAAACGTGTCGAGAATGTAAGCTATGCGCCGGGCGAGCGTGTGCATCACGGGGTATTCGGTGACGGAACTGTGCTTTCGGCAAAGGCAATGGGCGGAGATTGGCTGCTTGAAATAGCGTTTGACGATAAAGGCACCAAGAAGGTTGCCGCAAAGTTTGCAAAGATGACGAAGATATAAGGAGCGTATATGGAGATAAAGGCTGTAATATTTGATATGGACGGGCTTATGCTCGATACCGAAAAACTGCTCGTCAAGTATTGGTGCGAGGCGGCAAGCAAGCTCGGCTTCCCTATGGAACGCAGACACGCACTTGCACTGAGATCATTTTCAAGAAAGTTTGCCATACCGCAGCTTAAAGAGTGGTTCGGAGAAGACTGCGACTATATGGCTATACACGATCTGCGTGTAAAGCTGATGAAGGAATATACCGATGTACACGGCATAGAGAAAAAGCAGGGGCTTGATACACTGCTTGACTATCTTACGTCACATGGCTACAGAACGGCGGTCGCTACCGCTACAAATATCGAGCGTGCTGAGGAGTATCTTAAAAAGATAGGCGTTTATGACAAGTTTGAAACGATAATCTGCGGTAATATGCTCGAAAACGGCAAGCCCTGTCCTGACATCTATCTTTATGCCTGCGAAAAGCTGGGACTTGAGCCGTCGCAGTGCATGGCTCTTGAGGACAGCCCGAACGGTGTAAAATCTGCAAGCAGTGCAGGCTGTGTCACTGTAATGGTACCCGATCTTACTCAGCCTGAGGAAGAACAGCTTAAAGCTGTGTATGCGGTCGCACCGTCGCTCGATAAGGTGATAGATGTACTTGAAAATATGAAGTAAATAAAGGCTGGCGGCACGCATAAGCCGACAGCCTTTTATATTTACACACCGCCGTGTGTACCCTCTTTCCCGTAAGTCTTTTTCTTGTTCTTGGTATACGGCATCCCGTCACTGTCCGGTACGGCGTAGGGATAAACATTACGGTATTCATCGGCCGCCGTTTCGCTCGTCGGGTCGGAAGGAATAAGCCCCGTGCAGTCCGATGAGGAACAGCATCCGCAGAAATTATCAAGAATTATTTCTTCTGTTTCACTGCGTTCCTCAGGCGTTTTTGGGACAGGCTTTTTCATAAGCCTGTTTTGCTTTTTTAAATCGTTATTATCCATTGTTGTTCCTTTCATAATGTAAAATCGGTTGCCGTTTTAAAACGGCACAGCGTTGCGTGAGTTGCGTGAATAGTATGCGTAAAAATCCGCATCATTATTATGACATAAGTTATCGCAAATTCTAAAAAATGTAAATGCACAAATTCGTACACAGAAATTAATAATAATTTGTGCAAATTTTATTAAAAAATCTCTTGACAAAGTGCTGAAAGTGTGTTATATTGTGTTTAGCACTCAGAGAGGTAGAGTGCTAACAGATAAAAATTATGAGTGCTAACCAGCCGGAAACAGCGGAGTACCGCTGAAAGAAGGGAAAAGGAATATGGAAAACCGTACACTCAGGATCCTTGAAGCGATAGTTGACGAATATATACGCACCGGCGAGGCGGTCGGCTCAAAGCTGATAGCCGAAAAGCTGGATAATGCAGTTTCAAGTGCAACTATAAGAAATGAGATGGCGGCTCTTGAACAGCAGGGCTATCTTGAGCATACGCACACAAGCTCGGGACGGCTTCCGACATATCAGGGACTGAGGCTTTATATAGAAAAGGTAATGTCACCCGCACAGTTACCCGATGAAGAAAAAGAGGAGATAGACCGTATATTTGATAATATCGGCGGAGCGACCGATGACGAGATAATTGATAATGCGTCAAGGGCTCTTGCGGATATTACGAAATGTGCGATAGTTTCTACCAACACCGTAAATAAGTTTTCGGTAATAACAAAGGTAGACGTTATCCCCACAGGCAAAAGAATGTATGTTCTTCTTCTGATAACCTCCGAGGGCAATATCAGAAACAGGGTATGCAGGCTGAGCTTTGATCTTACAAACGAGCAGATGGATTTCTTCACGCAGTTTGTAAACGAGAACCTCAAAGGCGTAAACCTTGATGAGCTGTCCGATGAATATATAGATAAGCTGACGCAGGCAATGGGCGGATATATGATGACGTTATCGCCGCTTCTCAAAGCGGTAGTCGATATATCGGCTGAAATGCAGCAGCAGGTAGAGTTCAGCGGAGAAAAGAATTTGCTGACCTGTTCTGATTTCTCAAACACTCAGATAGCAACGATACTTGACGGCAAGAACGAGCTTTGCAGCTGGCTTGACGATACGTTCTCAGGCATACAGATAAAGTTCGGAGCCGAAAGCGATACATTCGCCGTTACCAATTCCAGTCTGATAGCGGCAAGCTTCAATAAGGACGGACGAAAGGCAGGCTCTTTCGGAGTTATAGGTCCTGTAAGACTGGATTACAAGAAGCTGATCCCGTATATTGAATATTTCTCGTCAAAGGTCACCGATGCATTGTCGGCAGGCAATGACGAAGAAGAAAAGAACGAAGAAAAGGAGGCGGATTCAGTTTGAGTAAGAAGGAAAAGGAAACCAAGGAAGAAACTCAGCAGACCGCAGACACAGCCACCGAAAAGGTAGCTGAAACAACCGGAGAGGTGACAGAAGAAAAGGCTGAAACGAAAGCCGAAGAAATCAAGGTAGATCCCAAGGATCTCGAAATTGCCGACCTTAAGGATAAGCTGCTCAGGACTATGGCGGAATTCGATAACTACAGAAAGCGTACCGCCAAGGAAAGAATGGAGCTTTCCCCCGAGATTACGGCAAGAAACCTAACGGAGTTTTTACCCGTTATGGACAATCTCGACAGAGCGCTTGCGGCGGAGTGTAAAGATCCCGACTACAAGAAGGGCGTTGAGATGATACACGAGAGCTTTGTTACGGCTCTTCAGAACTTAGGCGTTGAGGTGATTGAATCGGACGGCGCACAGTTCAATCCTTCGTATCATCAGGCTGTACAGCAGGTTGAGGATGACAGCAAGGAAGAAGGCACTATAGCCGCCACATTCCAGAAAGGCTATAAAATAGGAGAAAAGGTTCTCCGTTTTGCGATGGTAGCAGTCGTAAAGTAAAAAAGCAATCAAATGGGCTTAAGCCCGAAGAATAAACGGTTCGGTAAGAACCTTACGGTAAGGAGATAATTATCATGGGAAAAATAATAGGTATTGACTTAGGTACAACAAATTCATGTGTAGCAGTTATCGAAGGCGGCGAGCCTACTGTTATCACAAACAGCGAGGGCTCAAGAACAACTCCTTCAGTTGTTGCTTTCACTAAGGACGGCGAGCGTCTTGTAGGTCAGCTCGCAAAGAACCAGGCAGTTACAAACCCCGACAGAACGGTCATTTCGATCAAGCGTCACATGGGCAGTGACTACAAGGTAGACATTGACGGCAAGAAGTACACACCTCAGGAGATTTCAGCTATGATTCTTCAGAAGCTGAAGACAGAGGCTGAGGGCTACCTCGGTGAAAAGGTAACAGATGCTGTTATCACCGTTCCCGCATACTTCACAGACTCACAGCGTCAGGCAACAAAGGACGCAGGTCAGATAGCAGGCCTTAACGTTCAGCGTATCATCAACGAGCCTACAGCCGCAGCTTTAGCTTACGGCATTGATAAGGAAAATGAGCAGAAGATAGTCGTATACGACCTCGGCGGCGGTACATTCGATGTATCCGTTATCGAAATAGGCGACGGCGTACAGGAGGTTCTTGCCACAGCAGGTAACAACCACTTAGGCGGCGATGACTTCGACCAGCGTCTTATCGACTACTTTGTAGCAGAATTCAAGAAGAGCGACGGTATCGACCTTAAGAACGATAAGTTCGCTATGCAGAGATTAAAGGACGAAGCAGAAAAGGCAAAGATTGCACTTTCAAACGCTCCTTCGGTAAACGTAAATATTCCTTATATCACAGCAGACGCTACAGGTCCCAAGCACCTGAACGTTCAGCTTACAAGAGCAAAGTTCAACGAGCTGACAGCCGACCTTGTTGAAGCAACAATGGGTCCCTTCAAGCAGGCAATCAGCGATTCCGGCCTTTCAATGAACGAGATCGACAAGGTTCTGTTAGTCGGCGGTTCGACAAGAATCCCCGCTGTACAGGAAGCCGTAAAGAAATATACAGGCAAGGATCCCTTCAAGGGAATCAACCCCGATGAGTGCGTTGCTATGGGTGCGGCTCTGCAGGGCGGTGTTCTCAACAAGGAAGTAACAGGTCTGTTACTGCTCGATGTAACTCCTCTGTCACTCGGTATCGAAACAGCAGGCGGTGTCTGCACAAGAATGATTGAGAGAAACAAGACCATTCCTACAAAGCACAGCCAGATATTCTCGACTTATTCGGATAACCAGCCCTCAGTTGATATAAACATCTTACAGGGTGAACGTGAATTTGCCAAGGATAACAAGTCTATCGGTACATTCAGACTTGACGGTATCGCTCCCGCTCCCCGTGGTATCCCCCAGATCGAAGTAACCTTCGATATAGATGCCAACGGTATCGTAAACGTATCCGCTAAGGATCTCGGCACAGGTAAGGAACAGCACATCAGCATCACTGCTTCAACAAATATGAGCAAGGACGATATTGATAAGGCTGTCAAGGAAGCTGAAGCATTTGCCGCTGAGGATAAGAAGAAGAAGGAAGAGGTTGAGGCTCGTAACGCCGCAGATCAGATGGTTTACCAGACTGAAAAGTCGATGAACGAATTCGGCGACAAGGTTACACAGGCTGATAAGGATTCCGTAAATCCCAAGCTCGACGCTCTTAAGGAAGCTCTCAAGGGTACAGACGTTGAGGCTATCAAGAAGGCTCAGGAAGAGCTTCAGACAGCATTCTACGCAGTAGCCGAGAGAATCTACAAGGAACAGGGCGCTGCAGCACAGCAGGCTGGGGCTGCTCAGACAGATGTTCAGGGCGAAGGCACAAATGCCGCAGGCGGTTCGGATGATAATGTGGTTGACGCTGATTACACAGATGCCAACTAATCAATAACATTGCGTATGAGCCGGGAACTCTCGGCTCATATTGCTGATTTTGCAATACTTTATAAAACGGCAGATAATTCTGTCGGGAAGGTTAGACCATTATGGCAGAAAAAAGAGATTATTACGAAGTGCTCGGTTTGCAGAAAGGTGCGACCGACGATGAAATAAAAAAAGCCTACCGTAAGCTCGCCAAGCAGTATCACCCCGACCTTAACCCCGATAATCCTGAGGCTGAAGCCAAATTCAAGGAGATAAACGAGGCAAACGACGTTCTCTCCGACCCGCAGAAACGTGCAAAGTATGACCAGTTCGGCCACGCAGGTGTAGATCCGTCATACGGCGGCGGTGCAGGCGGATTCGGCGGCGGATTCGGCGGATTTTCCGGCGGATTCTCGTCAGCGGACGGCATAGACCTCGGCGATATTTTCGACTCTATATTCGGCGGTGGCGGCGGACAGCGCTCCAACCCCAATGCCCCAAGACAAGGCTCGGATATAGCCATAAGCCTTGACATCAGCTTTATGGAAGCGTGCAAGGGTCTGTCGCACGAGGTTGAGATAAACCGTGCCGAAACCTGTGACAGCTGTCACGGCTCTGGTGCAAAGGCAGGCACAACTCCCAAGACCTGCCCCGATTGTCACGGAAGCGGTCAGGTAAGAGTACAGCAGAGAAGTATGTTCGGTATGATGTCCTCCACACGTCCGTGCTCACGTTGCGGCGGTAAGGGCAAGATAATAGAAACTCCCTGTCCCACCTGTAACGGTCAGGGCAGAGTACAGCGCCGTAAGAAAGTCGTTATCAATGTACCCGCAGGTATAGATAATGGTCAGACGCTCTGCGTAAGAGGCGAGGGCAACTGCGGTACAAACGGCGGCCCCAAGGGCGACCTTAATGTACGCATTACGGTACGCAAAGACCCGATATTCGAACGTAAGGGCTTCGATGTATGGTGCGAGATACCGATAACATATTCACAGGCGGTTCTCGGTGACGAGCTTACAGTGCCTACAATAGACGGCAACGTTAAGTACAGCATACCCGAGGGTACACAGCCGGGTACTGTTTTCAGACTGAGAGGCAAGGGTATAAAGAAGCTGCAGCGTGAAGGCAGGGGCGACCAGATGGTAAGGGTAGTTATCGAAGTACCCAAGAAGCTGAACAAGAAGCAGAAGGACGCATTGCTGAGCTTTGAAAAGGAGCTTACTCCGTCAAACTATGAAAAGCGTACCAGCTTCTTTGATAAGATAAAGAAGTTCGGCGACGACCTTAAAAAGAATTTCCAGTAATCAATATAAGCTGTCATGCGGTAAGACGTGTGACAGCTTTTCTTTTGCTTGTTGACATCAAAGAATAATAGTGATATAATCACGTTAGTTAATACTAACTTAATTGTGAGGATATATTTATGAACAAGAAAAAGAAAATGATAATCTGCTTTGTGCTTGGAATGGTAGGCTGTCTGTGCTTCGGCGGCGGTGACTGGCTGATGATATACGGCAATACGGCGCATACAGGCGAGATTTACTGGCTCACACAGGGCGTAATCGGAATATCTCCGGCAAGAAACACAATTGCTATGGCACTTGCTTTTCCGGGTATAATCTGTTACGGAACAGGACTTTTCGCAATGGCAGGATTTATAAAGGATAGCAGAGATAGAAAGATATACCGGGTGCTGAACATATTTGGACTTACACCGTGGCTGTGCCTGCATATTTTTTACATATTATTACTTGCGATCTATGCCTATATGGGAAGCAACGGCTATCAGGGGGCAGATGAGATATGCCACGCTGTGTACTCCTCGCTGTCGTGGATAGTACCGCTTTCCGAAGCGTTTATGCTGCCGCCGTTTATCTATTATATGTATCTGCAACTCAGGGGAAAGACCTGTTTTTCAAGGCTCGGCGGATTTTTAGGTGCAAATGTATTGGTGAATTACGGTGTGCTGTACGTTGTTTCGCTTATTATGCCTGATATACCCGCAAGGCTCGGTTTCAAAAACGGATTAATGAGTGAAAGTATGATAATACTCTTTGCAGTGCTTATTATCTGCACAGTTAAAAATATACACGGTGTAGCGGACGAGGAAAAATTCACACTGATTCCGTAAATTTAAATTTTGCTTGCTTGTCATTTTCTTCCGGACACGGACATATAATTCTTCAGATGAAAAAGCGAGGAGGATTTATTATGTTCGTTATGACTATGACCAAGCGTAAGCTTATCCGTGCGGTCATGTTTGTGTTAGTGCTGATTACCGGCATCGCTATAGGAGTATTCGCCATACTTTCGTCTATAGATACCGGTGCGGAAAATGTAAAGCTGCCGATATATAATGTAAAACGCACCGACAACAAAATAAGCATTACGTTTGACTGTGCGTGGGGAAACAGCAACACCGACAAGCTGATCTCGATACTTGCCGAAGCCGATGCGAAGGCTACATTCTTTGTAACGGGAGAATTTGCGGATAAGTATGCAGACGATATAAAGAAGCTCAGCGATGCAGGCCACGAGATAGCTAACCACAGCGACAAGCATCCGCATATCAAGGGTATGAACGTAAACGACCTTATAGCCGATACGAAGGAATGCTCACGCAAGATAAAGATGATAACGGGCAATGCTCCCACGCTTTACCGTGCGCCCTACGGAGAATATGACGACAAGGCGGTAACCACGCTTTTCGGAATGGGAATGAGCGTTATCCAGTGGAACAAGGACAGCATAGACTGGGATAAGCCGACCCCCGAAACAATAATCGAGCGTACAACAAAGAATATTTCGGGCGGCTCGATACTGCTTTTCCATAACGACCTTGAAAACACGACTCAGGCACTGCCGACCGTGCTTAAAAGTCTTAAGGAACAGGGCTTTGAACTTTGCACCGTGAGCGAGCTTTTGCTTGAGGGAGATTATACTATCGACTCAAACGGAACTATGATGCCAAAAAGCAAAGCAACGGTAAATCAGATAATTTACAGCGATAATCATGATGCGAATCTGGCGTTTGAAGCGCTTGCCGAAAAGCTGAGCATAAGCGATATAAACGCTTTGCAGAGCAAGGACGTTTCGATTGAAACCGCCCGTAAATTAGCGTCATATCTTACGCAAGAGCAGATAGCGGCACTGAAGGCACTGCCCGAAGAAAGCCTTTACAACGGCTTTATAAAGCTGAAAGAGGCGGTATATGCACGTGAAAACGCCGTTCCGGGAAGCTCGACCGAGCCGATAATCAAAGACTGAAAAATAATATTTCACCGCACGGTAAAAACGCTGTGCGGTATTATTTTTGCGCCACAGTTGACCGACAGTTAAAAATCGTGTAATATAATATAAGAAAATTATATCGGAGGAATTTTAATATGAAAGCCTTACTGATAGTAAATCCCGTTTCGGGAAAAAGAAGAATAACAGGTGAGCTTGTAGAGATAATCAGCCGTCTTGAAAAGGGCGGATATGTAACTACCGTACACGTTACCGAAAGACGAGGCGATGCTACCGAAACCGCAAGGATACACGGCGGCGAATATGATGTAATTGTCTGCTGCGGCGGCGACGGAACGCTCAGCGAAACGGCAAATGGCATGATAAAGGGCGGTCACAAGACAAAAATCGGGTACATTCCGTCCGGCACAACAAATGATTTTGCATACGGCATAGGACTTTCGTCAGATATTATGACAGCGGCTGACGATATTGTAAGCGGAGCGCCCAAAGCGTTTGATGCAGGAAGATTCAACGAGCGTGAATTTATGTATATAGCCTCTTTCGGCGCATTTACTCAAAGCTCATACGGCACACCGCAGAATCTCAAAAACGCATTTGGTCATTTTGCGTACATCTTAAGCGGAATAAAGGAGCTTGCCGAGATAAAGCCGTATCATATGAGCGTATATGATTCGGACGGAATACTGCACGAGGGCGATTATATATTCGGTGCGGCTTGCAATGCAACATCTGTCGGCGGAATAATCAAGCTTGACGAGAATCTTGTAGATCTGAGTGACGGAGTTTTTGAAGTGATGCTTGTACGTTGCCCGAAAACACCTGTCCAGATAAGCCTTATGGCAAAGGCTCTTCTCAGCGGAAATTACGATAATGAATTTCTTGATTTCTTCCACACGAAACAGCTTGACATCCACAGTGATGAGGCTCTGCCGTGGTCGCTTGACGGAGAAGAGGCAGACGGCGGAAAAGATACTCATATCGAGGTATTGCACGAGTCGGTGAATATTATTCTTCCCAAGAAAAGAGGATAGGCAACGGTATGATAGAGTATATTCACGAGCCTACGGACTTACAGTGCGGTCAGGCTGTGCTTGCTATGGTACTTGGAAAGACGGTAGAAGAGATAGTGACATTTCTTCAAAATGACCGTGAAACCACCCTTGCCGAGATGAAAAGAACGTTCAGAGAACACGGCGTTCATATATCCGATGAGCGCATAGCGGTACAGAAAAAGGAGCAGTTGCCTCCCCTTTGCCTGCTCAGCCTTGAAACGCCACGTTGCTGGCACTGGTCGCTGTACGCAGACGGCACATTCTACGACCCCGAACACGGTGTTATGAGTGATTTTCCCGGTGCAAACAGAAAATATTATTGGAAACTGGAAAAGCAGTCCGTTTTATAGGACAGCAAAGATATTATAATATAGTCATAACGAGGGAGCGACAAGCTCCGGACAATATTCACATTCTTTCGTTTTGCGGTCATCGGCTACGGTGACTGCAAATCAAAAACTATCATCAGTCCGTTTTATAGGACAGCGAAGATGTTACAATATAAACATAACAAAGGAGCATTCGCTCCGAATTGTTACCTACCTTATCTTTCTGCAACGGCAGTGACGCTGTTACCGCCGTTGCCTCGACAATGAACATTCCTTGCGGAATGTTGAAATAAAACCGATATTTTTCCTCTTTCTCCCTTATGTGTTTGGCTGTCTTGGCTTTCCAAGTCATTGCAGAATTGCCCGGAGTTTTCGTATCGGTTATTCCGGGCAGATCTGCAATACGAAAATTACTTATCAAGTCCGTTTTATAGGACAGTGAAGATATTATAAATATTACGAGGAGCAGATGCTCCGATATACATTGTATACCTTTCTTTCCAAACGGCGGTCTGCAAAATACAGACTGCCAACCGAAATTTACAGTCCGCTGCGGCGGATATGAACGTTAAAGGCTGATGGCGTGACAACCCATCGTGAAAGGTCTTTATCTGTTCACTGTTTACATAGTTCTGTGCTGTTTTTCATCATTTTTCGGCACAGATGTTTTCTCCTTTTTAACTTCCCGTATCATACTTTACCGATACGGGAAACGGAAGATACGATGCCCGTTAAATTCTTCGGGCAAGCGTTTTCGATAAATCACTTTCAGTGTTTTTTGTTACTGTCCATTTTATGTATTTGGCAAACAGGTTTACCCTTATCGGTAAGCCTGTTTGCTCAGTCTGTCGGTAAGTCTTTTATTGTTAAAGTGTACAGTGAAATATATCGCCAACACCGCCGAAAACAGTTTCCGTATCGACAAGGTATTAATATTTTCGTGAGTGTATCGGTGCAACTGCTCTAACATTGACTCTTCAAAAAACGCCACTAACCTGAGATATATGTACTAACCTGCGGACGTGTAGCGTTAAGCGTCCCTGCATTGACAGGATATACAATGTTCAGGTGGTTATTCGAGTTTAGCCAACACCCCGACGGGGTGGGGGTGTGAGTAAGGAAAGAGGGAGCCACGAGGGA
>ERZ772861.59-NODE-59-length-133897-cov-7.331211_pt1 | contig 133897 bp, 134 predicted proteins | sample MGYA00512135_ERZ772861 | MGnify/ENA primary metagenome ERZ772861 (study PRJEB29015, sample SAMEA2737700) | human gut metagenome | biome: human gut; feature: human-associated habitat; material: faeces | place: China | collected 2012 ...
ATATTACCAGCGGCAAACCGACTACATTGGCCGGGTATGGAATTACAGACGCACCTACAAAGACAGGTAGTGGTGCTAGTGGTACATGGGGTATAGGAATTACAGGAAATGCAGGATCTGCATCAAAGTTACAGGCTGAGGTAACTTTATGGGGACAGTTTTTTAATGGCACAAAACCTATTAGCGGAATAATTGATTCATGCACAAGATTAAGGAATTCAAGTAATAACCCATTGTACTTGGGAAATTCTGATAATACTTCATACGTGTTTACACAAGATATAGTATCACATGATGGACTTGATAAGTGGGTAATATTATCACGAGGTGTAGCATGGTTTAAAAATGTAAATATAGGATATATATATGAAAATTCAGGATCTCACGAACTTAATGTTAATGGTGTTATATCGGCTAAATCTTATTCGGGGAATGGTATTAGAATAGAATGTGACAATGATGGCAATAATTCGGAATCACGAGCAAATGAAATTAATTCATATACAGGGGGGGGTAATATACAATATGATACATCTGGTAATGTATCTCTATGTGTAGGAGGAGGTAATGTTGGAGTTGGTGAAGAAAGACCTTCGGCCAAACTTCACGTAAGCGGTAACATTCTTGCAACCGGTGGATGTACATTTTACGGATCAGATATACGATACAAATCAATCATCCATCCTGTCATGTTATTAGCTTTGAATAAAATAGCAGAAGCGCCTTCATTTGTTTATAGATGGAACAAACACGGCATGAATCAAAATAGACTTAATTTAGGAGGATCAGCTCAATATACGCAGTCAGTTCTTCCGTGGGCGGTTGAGGAAAATGATAATTTTTTAAGCATGGACTATGCTACGGTTGCTTATACTTTTGCCGTTCATACGGCCAGACACTTGCTCACCTACGAGAGCAGAACTGATAAGAAAATCAAGAAACTTGAGAACAGAGTTAAATATTTAGAGAAACAATTAAAAAAATTAGGTTATGAAAAAGCTAGTACTTTGGATGATCAGAGTGTTTGAGTTGGACATTCCGACCGAGAGAGTTATCGAAAAAGTAGTTGAAAAGACAGTATACCTTCCACACGAAGGCGTTATCTACGGCGACGTCACTATTAAAGGTGATGTTGTTGTACTAGGAGACCTTAAGGTCGAAGGTAATTTAACTTGTTATACTAAAATTAAGGAGGGCTAACAATGGCAGTATATGAAATTTTACCTGCAACAAATTTAAAGTGGGATGATATCCGTGATACGTTAAACGCAAATGGAGGTAATGTCAATAATATGGCTATAACAGCATTTCAGAGTGGGGCGAATATCCAAAGATGGGCTAAATATAAGCCTGTTGTATATTATAAGGATTTTACATCAATGGAAGAAGAATGGTGGAGAGGTGACGATCTAAAATGCGGACTTACCGTTCGATATTCTCCTACTGACGGTGATATTATAGATATTTACAAAAGAGGTGACGCATATACTTATAATTACCTTACTAAAGGCCCTTACAGATTGGGAGATTTTAGGGGGTATTATCCAAAGGCAGAGCCTTATATAAGGACTAATGTTCCTCAAGATAAAGTGTTTGAATGGGATTTCAATAATGACGGGGATATGATGTTGCCTATACAGGTAGTAAGGCAGTCCGATACAAGTCTTACAATTAATGATGTAAAACTTCCATTAGACATGGGTAACTTGCATATATTAGTTGAAAGATATAATAAGAACCCAATAGAAGAAGATGATGCTTTAGCTAAAGATTCACAATATTTTTCTATTACAGGAACCTTCCCTTATGTAGAGTTTAGAGGTCTCAAGTCTGATTATAATGTTCAATATTTCTTGCTTTCATTAACAGACAAAAGTATTAATGGATATGAAGTACCAATGCCATACGATGAAAAAAACGCGTATCTTATCAAAATTAAGAATATCGCAAAAGCTGTAATTACAGGTAGTATATCACAATTTGCATTGTCTACAAAAAAGGTTTGGTCAAATGTAAGTGATTATTTGGAAACTCCTTATGATTCAAACGGAGGTTCATCTAGTCCTGTATTGTTTAAATCATCAATCAAAAACCTAAGTACGGCAGCTATTACATTTAATAATACGGATTCTGCCGTAAGATCTCATACGATTAAGATAAAAGCTACAGGAGAAGTAAACGGAGAATATAGAGAGTACAATATTGATTGTTCTATATGGAATGGGTTTGACGGAGCAAGCACATCAAGTTTGGTCATATCTCCATCTCAAACAAAAGAAGTTATCTTCGGAACGTCAGAAGGGCTTTTCGATAAATTTAGAGAGGCTGGGAAAAATAATTTGATATATATCAATGCCGTAGTTGTAAATAAAAACACTAAGTCAGAAAATACTATTAGTTCAATTAGAATAATGATAAATTAAAAATAGGATAACCTTTAAAAATTATAGTTATGGCAAAACAAGTAAAATTAGTGATCAACAACCGCAATGAGCAGGTGAATTACGATTCAAACGGAAAGGAATCCGGCAGCAACATCTCAGCTAGCTATAATGTAGTTTCTGAGACCGGTGAACAGATAGGATCAGTCAATGTTTCCAATTCATTTAACGTGTATGGGAATGCCACTTCCGAGGAATATTCCGAAGCGATGGCTTCCCTTAACCAGAAGATCGCTGAAGCGTTCAAGACCTTCAATGATACAATTACATCTAATTCAATTATCTAACCTAAAAAACAGGAATTATGAAACTGGAGAAATTAGTGATAGCATATAAAATGCTGGATGATGCCAAGATCAAAACAATGGATGACAAGGACGCAATCAAAATTATCAAAAACCGGAAGGCTATGCGTCCCCACGTTGAATCGTACGACGTTTTGCTGAAGGATGCGCAGGAGAAGTTCAAACCGGACAATATCGAGGTTATGCAGGAAAAAGTAAGCAAATGGAAGGAGCTCTCCGCTGAAGAACGAAAGATCGTTAATGAAAGCTTCAAAGCATATCAAGAAAAGGTAGATGCTGTCTGTAATCCAGAACTGGACAAAGAAGTAGATATCACTTTGGACAAGCTTTCTGAAGACGGGGCTTTGAAGCTGGCTAAGGAGAATGAATGGCCGATGAACAAATTGGATACATTGGACATCATGCTGGAGTAAGTATGGAACAGCTGAGTGAAATATCCAATATTATTGGCGGGATAGTAACTACTATCCTGCTGCCTTTGCTGGGCGTATTCATGTTCTATGACCAGAAAAAGCGCAAGGAAGAAGCAGCCGCACGCAAGGCTGAAGCTGACAATATCACCAGTTATGCGGCTGAATGGAAGGAGCTATACGAGAAGAAGGAAAATAAAGTTCACGAACTTGATGCAAAGATAGACCAGCTTTATGCTGAGAAAAACGAGGACAGGCAACGGATCCGTGAATTGATGGAGAAAAATCAGGAACTGGAATTAAAGAACCAGTCGCTTGAAATTACGAAATGTAAGAAAAGGGGGTGTCCAGACAGGGAGCCGCCAAGTGATTATTAATTAAGGAGGAGAAGAAATGAATAAGATAGACGCAATCGTAGTTCACTGCTCGGCCACACGTGCTGGGCAGGATATAGGAAAGAAGGAAATCACCCAGATGCACCTGCAGCGTGGATTCAGCACGATTGGGTACAATTATGTGGTAAGGCTGGACGGGACGGTAGAAGTTGGCCGCTCGCTCACCATTGCCGGGGCACACTGCAACAGTAAAGGGTTTAGCGGGCTAAGTTACAACAAACATTCCATTGGTATCTGCTACGTAGGTGGTACGGATGCGCACGGCAAGGCCGCTGATACTCGGACGCCGGCCCAGAAGAAAGCATTGCGCGAACTGATCGCCAAGTTGATCAAGCAGTACCCAGATATTAAAGAAGTGCTCGGCCACCGTGATACCAGTCCTGATCTCGATGGTGACGGCATTGTGGAGCCTAACGAGTGGATCAAGATGTGCCCGTGCTTTGATGCTGCTGAAGAATACAAAGATTTGCTTCCATGAGCCTGTACGACTACATAATTAAGAAGGTGAGCCGGTGCATTACGCTGGCTCCCTTCATGTGCATGATTCTTGTGTGTTCCTGCCGGACGGTAAAGTACGTGCCGGTAGAAAGCAAGGCTGATAGTGTCGTAGTGGAGAAGCTGGTAGAAGTTCAGTTACCGCCAGACAGCGCTACTATTCGTGCATTGCTGGAATGTGACGAGAACGGGAAAGTCGTACTGAACTGGCTGGATATCGCTAATAGCAAGAACGCCCAGGCTCAGTTAACTATTGATAGCCTTGGCAATTTGTTGGCGAAGATGAAGACTCATCCAGATACGGTTTACTTACCGTCAAAGGAAGTTACGGTTACAAAAGAGGTGAAGGTACCCTATCCAGTAGAAAAAGAACTCACTACTTGGCAGCACCTGAAGCTGAAACTTGGCGGATGGGCGTTTGGAATAGTTATCACAATGTCCTTTATATTTATTAGTTGGATGGTGTATAAATTCAAAAAAAAGTGATTACTTTTGCTTCCGGAAGGTAATTATAGTGCGAAGGTTCCACCTCTTTCCATTCCGAACAGAGAAGTTAAAATTCGCCGCGCTGATGGTACTGCATATTTGTGGGAGAGTAGGTAATTGCCAAAGATTCTAATTTATTAACATTTTAATTATAAGTAATATTATGCTTAAAAAAATGATGAAGTAGGGGTCTTTATGGATAAAGAAGACCCCAAGTAAGTTTCAAGTTTGTGTTTTGACTGTATTGATGTATATTACATTAGTGATAGGAAACTATCACTAGTTTCAAAAAAGTCCAAGTTAGTAGCAAGCTGAAAGAGTATTATCCGCTATCTGCGGTATAGAAAAGTCACTTCGTGAATATAATGAAGGTAAAACCGTAAAATACGAACTTGTATGGAAAGGGAGATTCCGATCCTAATGATGAAAACATGAAAAAACATAGTCGGTCAGAACGAGAAGTTTTATGACCGACTTTTTTGTTTCTGTAGGTAAAACGTTAGTTTTACCAAACCTGAAGCCTAAACGAATTAATATCCGGTTGGGGCTTTGTTTTTTCAGATAAATTCCCCATCTTTGTGGTGCGTTACATATTTTTAATAGGGAAGGGAAGACCTGACCGTTAGGCATCGGACAACTTAATGTGGCCCGATGCTTCTTCATATACGGTTCCGTCCCGTGTTGTATGCTTAATGGCTACACTGTACCCTTCCCTAAGGATATGTAACGCAACGGGTAGCGGGACCGTTTTTCTTTTCCTGCCGTAAAATCTTTTCTATGCGTTACATTTTATCGAAGAAATTCATCGGTTATGGTCATTATGAACTTACTATAACAGATTCATCAGGAAATGTGTAAAGTCTGTTATTACTGGAGATACAGACCTTATATATAGGCTTTCCTCTGAAGATGAGAAAGAGAGGGAAGAAGCTACCAATGAAGCGATAGCCTTAACTCTCACTTTAAAGTAGGTTGTCGAATATCTTCCTCATTGCATTGTCTGCATGGTTTCTCATCACACGGACATAATTGAAGATCGGTCTATTGGTCTTCATGCTTTGGCCGATGCAGTATTCCAGTGTTTCCAGTGCAATGCCCAGATCAAATCCATGTTGGACGAATGATTTACGGGCAGAATAGAACACAACCCTTTTTCTTATCCCAGCCTGATCAGCAACCGCTTCCATTTTTCGGGATATAACAGAGTATGCCTTCCCGAATGTATCAAATTTGCCAAAAATGAGTTTCCCGTTTGGTCTCATGTATTTCTTGATTATTTCCCGAGCTTCCGGTTGGATGGAAAACGCGGTCTTACTTTCGCCTTGCTTTTTGTTCTTGGTCTTCTGCCTATAATATTCTATATAGCTTTTCCGAAAATCCACCTCCAGCATATCTACCAGGTTCATTCCACCAAGATAGTACGATAACATGAAGATGTCTCTAGCTACACCTATATTATATTTGGTGGGATTGATATCACGAATGGCTTTCAATTCATCGACTGTCAGGTCCAATTCACGGACATTGGCTGCTGGTGCCTGTACATCCTCGAATGGATCATCTTCATACTTGCACATTTTCCTTTTCTCTGCAAAATGTACGACTACTTTGACTAATGTCATGTAGATACGTACGGTCGTGGGGGACAGCCTTCGTTTCTCGAGGTTCTTACGAAACTTCTTTATGTCACGTGGAGTAATCATCGTAAGGAACAGATCACCGCATTCTCGGATGAAGGAGTTACAGGCTAGTCTATACAGTTTTTCTGATTTGTTGCGTTCGTCTTCCTTTAATTCCTCTAGATATTCGGTCATTGCATCCGAAAATTTCGCGTTGTTGTAATCTCTTTTTCGGACCAGAAGCTCCCTGAGCTCTGAACAACTGTACCCAGATATGAAAGAAGTGTGGTCGATGATGTCTTGATAATAGTTCAATAGGTTTCTCAGCTTTACGTTCATAGTAGAAGCGTCAGATCTTCCGATGACCATGCCATCCTTAAATTCAGATTCATCATTTATGATGCAATCTGTCGGAATATATCGTGTCTCGGAATTATGGGCCAGAGATATTCTAATCTTGTGCCTTCCGTCAATCAGCTTCTTTGCTGGTACGATTCTAAGTTTCAATGTAGCCATTTTCTTCTTTTTTTTAATGTAATAATCTTTCGCGACAATGAATCCGTAGAAAATAGGCTTCCGATAATGGTTCCGACAATTAAATTTCGCAACCTGTGGAAATATGCAGGGAATTTCTTTTTTTGTAATGTCTTGAGAACTACAAAAAAAGATACTCCCGGCAATCTCTATTGCCAGGAGTATCACAACACAAAAACTAAACTAGACTTAACTAAATTATTCTAATAAGGAAGTTTCACAACTTCCACTTATTATGTACAGCACAAATATAGGTGTTAAATTAATTCCTTGCAAAATAAAGTGCAAAAAAAATGAACTTTTTGCGCATTATTTTGTTTACGCTACAAACATCTTTCAAATAATATGTTCGTTAACATAAATTTGTAGCTCTTGCTTGTAGCTGTCTGAAATAGGAATGTATTCTTTTCCGAAAACAATGCGTCCTTTATCAATCATTTTGATTTTCTGTTTTTGTACGATAAAAGAACGGTGGACACGGATAAAACGGTCTGCCGGTAGCTTTTCTTCCATGGCTTTCATGCTCACCAGGGAAAGAATCGGACGCGGGTTGTCTTCGATATGGATCTTGATATAATCTTTCAGGCCTTCAATGTAAAGTATTTTGTCCAATTCTATCTGAACCAGTTTGTAATCGCTTTTCACATAGATATAATCGTTGATAACAGCGGGTGAGGAGACCGCAGGCTGATTGTTTCCTTCTGCTTTCCGCCGTAGTTCAAACCATTGGATGGCTTTATTGACTGCTTCCATGAAATCGTTATAGCTGATGGGTTTAAGCAGGTAGTGGAGCGCATTCACCTTGTAGCCGTCTAACGCATATTGGCCGAAAGCAGTCGTAAAGACGATCCGTGTACTTTCCGGAATCATGCGTGAAAATTCCAGTCCGCTTAATTCAGGCATCTGAATGTCCAGAAAAAGTAAGTCAACAGGTTGCTCGGAAAGTGCCTGCATGGCTTGAATGGCGCTTGAGTAGCGTCCGCAGAGTTCAAGGGATGGAGTTTTTCGTACGTAGCTTTCCAATAGTCCTAAAGCCAGAGGTTCATCATCTATGATAGCACAACGTAGGTTCATATTCGTTATTCTTTTTAAGTGGTTATCGTAATTGAGGAATAATATTCTTTTTGGTCTTCACTAAGGTTGCATTTCCATTTGTACCGTCCGGGGTAGAGCAATTCCAGCCTTTTCTGCACTTGTTCCAGTCCGATGCCGGAGCCGCTTTTGTCATTCTCATTCTTGGGGTAATTGCTGTTGCGTATGACGCAATTTACCTGTCCGTCCTTTTCAGTCAGGCTGATGTGGATAAAGCTGTGATTAGTCGGAGAGATTCCATGCTTGAATGCATTTTCAATCAGTGAGATGAAAATAAGCGGTGCAATAGGAGTCTGACTGTCAGGCTTGATGTCAAAATGAGTTTCGATATCTACGTCTTCGGTCACTCGTATGCGCATCAGTTCAATGTAATTGCAAATGAATCCCACTTCCTTGCAAAGCGGAACGTATTTTTCCTGATTGTCATACAGGACATAGCGTAACAGGCGGCTGAGTTCCTGGACTGCTTGCTGGGCCTTGTCTGTATCGAAGGCAATCAAGGCATAGATGTTGTTCAGGGTATTCAGCAAAAAGTGAGGATTCAACTGGTTGCGCAGACTTTTCAGTTCAGCTTCCATCCGGCTCTTCACGGCTTCTCTTCGGGCTGCTTCCGCTTCGCTCCATCGGATACTCATGCGGATGGCTACGCTGAGTCCTACAGTAAATACCAGACTGGCAATATCACGCAGATAGAAAATGAAGACAGGTGGACTGGGGCGGAACTGTTGGGGAGGAGGGGGCATGTAAATGCCGTGCCACGCCCGCAGTAGTACTGCGAATACAAGGATCGTCAGCAGGTTCAGGAGCAGAAACTGCTTCAGGTGATTGCGAAAAAGGATACGGGGTATGTAGAGAAAATAATTGATGTAGAAGATGACAAAGAAGGATGCAGGGACAAGGGAATGATGTAGAAATGCATTCCAGTCGATGGTTCCGTTGTCACGTTGGGTGAAGAACAGCGAGAATCCAAAGAACATTCCCCAGCAGATGGTATGAATGATAAACTCGAATGGCCGGCTTGTGGTTTCGTTGACGGATTTCATGGGTATATGAGATGTTAACATGAACAAAGATAGTGATTTCTTTTAAAAAAAGGTCTGGCCGCGAGGGATAGTTTTGTAATGGAGAAGCACAAATCTACCACGATTCGCAACCGGACCAGGAAACCAAAGTTATGAAGAACAAAGTTGTTCCAGGTTTATTAAATTTATTCGTAGCGCAAAGCCTCGATCGGATCCAGGTCGGCTGCCTTCTTGGCCGGATACCATCCGAAGAACACTCCGGTCAGGGTACATACGGCAAACGAAAGCAAGACGCTCCAGGGTTGGATAAATACCGGCCAGTGAGCCACACTCTTGATAATGAAGGATGCTCCACATCCCAGTATGACGCCAATCAGACCTCCGGTGATACTGATCAGGATGGATTCGATCAGGAACTGGGACAGGATGTCTATGCCTCGTGCTCCTACTGACATTCGGAGTCCGATTTCACGGGTACGTTCAGTTACGCTCACATACATGATATTCATGATACCGATACCACCTACAATCAGTGAAATTCCTGCAATACAGGCCAGCAGGGTGGTCATCAGATCGGTTGTCGTGTTCATCATGGAGCTGAGTTCCTGTTGGGTACGGATGGTGAAATCGTCATCATCCTGTTCTTTCAGTTTGTGCTCACGTCTCAGGATAGTAGTGATCTCGTCTACGGCTTCTTCCGTCATGTCTTCAGTCAGAGCTGAGGCAAAGATACCACTCAGATAGGTCTGGGCGAGCAGACGTTTCATTACTGTTGTGTAAGGAGCCAGTACCACGTCATCCTGGTCTTGTCCCATGGAGTTGTATCCTTTGGATTTCAGGACTCCGATCACACGGAGAGGAACCTGATTGCATCGGATGATTTTTCCGATAGGATCACTGCCGTCAGGAAACAGGTTGTCTACAATTGTTTTTCCAATGACACAGACTTTACCTGCAGTCCGGATATCTTCTTCACTGAACATTTCGCCCTGTTCTACGGAGAGCTGACGGATGGTGAGATAGCCGATACTTACGCCGCTGACGGAAGAAGGATAGTTGTTGGCTCCGGAAATCAGCTGTCCGGATGCGGAGACATTCGGGCTGATGGCAGAAAGGTACATGCATTCTTCGCTCAGGGTTTCATAGTTTTCCAGCTTCAGCGTTTGCATGGATGAAGGGTCCTGCCGTACACCGCCTCGCATTTCAGCCCCGGGATGGATCATGATCATGTTTGATCCCATCTCGGAAATCTGTTTTTGAATGCTTCGCTTGGAGCCTTGTCCGATAGCCAGCATGGCAATCACTGAGGCAACACCGATGATGATACCCAGCATGGTGAGGAAAGCCCTCATCTTGTTGTTGGCCAGTGCGCGAAGCGCTATTTTGAATAGGTTTGTTCCGTTCATATCGTCTTATATATAATAAGGTGTATTAATCGTCATCGTTCTTTGGCAGTGCTGCGAGTGCTTCAGCTGCCGAAAGAATGTGATCGTTGGTTTTGTCTTCAATCACGTGTCCGTCCCGTAACCGGATATTACGACTGCTGTAAAGGGCCAGGTCTGGATTGTGTGTGACGAAGATGATGGTACGTCCTTCCGCATGCAGTTTCTGGAACAATACCAGAATTTCGAAAGAGGTACGTGTATCCAGGTTACCGGTTGCCTCATCCGCCAGAATAACGGCCGGATTGTTGACCAGTGCGCGGGCAATGGCTACACGTTGCATCTGTCCTCCTGACATCTGGTTTGACTTGTGTTCCAGGCGGTCTCCCAGGCCGACGGCCATCAGGGCATCGATAGCCCTGCGGCGACGCTCGGCTGCTGATACGGATGAATTGTACATCAGCGGAAGTTCTACATTCTCTACGGCTGTTGTTTTGGGCAGCAAGTTATAGTTCTGGAATACAAAACCAATCTTTCTGTTACGAAGAATTGCTCGTTGCGGTTTGCTCATCGTGCGTACGGATACGCCGTCGAGCAGATATTCACCACTGGTGGGAGTATCCAGACATCCCAGTGTATTCAGTAAGGTGGACTTACCGGAACCGGATGTTCCCATGATGGTGACAAACTCTCCTTCCCGGATGGAGAAAGAAACGCCACGCAAGGCATGTACCGTTTCATCTCCCACCTGGAAGTTTCGTTTGATATTTTGGAGTTCAATTACAATCTTGTTCATGGCTGTTCCTTATTTATTTTTCTTTTTGTCTCTTCCCGGAGGGCCTGGCATGAACGGATTCTGTTCACCACCATTTTCCCCGGCTGCCATTTCGGGCATTTCGCTCTTGACAATGGTTTCAGTCACAACCTGTGAGCCTTCGGCAATTCCTTCCAGAATTTCCGTGTTACTGCCGTCGCTCATACCAATCTTCACCGGATGTGCTGTAAAGCCTGTTGCATCGAGTGTCCATACTTTATGCTGTGCCTGGCAGTCCTGAATCTTAAGACCTTTGGCCAGTGTCTTTTCCGGAGTGAAGCGTAAAGCCTTGTTCGGAACTGTCAGTACGTTCTCACGGGTATCTGTATAGATGGTGACATTGGCAGTCAAACGCGGTTTCAGTTTCAGATCCGGATTGTCTGCTGTGATGACGACTTCATATGTTACAACAGTCTCGCTGCTGGTTGTGGAGCTGCTGCTTGAGGTACTGTTTGTACTTCCCAGACGAATCTGATAAACTCTGCCTTCGAATACGTCGTCAGGATAAGCATCGACGGTAAATGTAACTCTGGCACTGTCTTTCACTCCGGCAATGTCTGCTTCGTCTACATCGGCCACTACCTGCATTTTCGTCAGATCGGCTGCAATGTTAAAGAGGGTCGGGGTCTCGAATCCGGAAGCGACGGTCTGTCCTTCTTCAACGTCCCGGCTGGTTACAACTCCGTCAATCGGTGAAGTAATGGTAGCATACGACAGGTTTCTTTCAGCTTTTGCCAGTCCGGCTTTGCTTTCCTCATAGGAACTCTTCGCGCGCTGGTAGTTGTAAAGATTCTGTTCGTACTCTGTATCGCTGATCAGTTGCTTTTCGTGCAAAGTCTTGTTACGGTCATACAACTTTTTCTGGTATTCATATTCGGCCTTTGCTCCGTCGTAAGTGGCTTGTGCCGACTGTAAATCGCTGAGCAATGTCACCTTATCCATCTCAGCAATGAGCTGTCCGCGTTTGACTACTGAATTGTAGTCAACATAGATTTTGTCGATAATACCGGAAACCTGTGTTCCGACCTGTACTTCAGTTACAGGTTCAATAGTACCGGTTGCTGTAATGGAATTACTGATATTTCCTCGTTTTACTGCTGTAGTGGAGAAGTCTACTTTATTTTGAGCTTTGGGGCTTCCGAATATCCAGTATCCTCCGGCTGCGATGACGATGACAGCCAAAGACGTGATAATAGTTTTTTTCTTATTCATAATTTGGATTTTTGAAACAGACTCGTTGAATGGATTATAGTTTGATTTCCTGTCCTGCATAGAAGTTCAGCAATGTGCGATCCAGAATGGCCATATATTTAGCCTGGACACGTTCCTGCCGGGCACTTTGCAGGTTGTTTTTCTCAGTCAGCAGCTCGACGGTATTTTTCATACCCAGATTGAATTGTTCACTGACCATGTCAAAGCTGGTCTGACTGCTTTTTACTTTGCTTTCAGCCGCAGCATATTGCTGTTGCGCGTTGAGGGCATCCAGCCATAAAGTTTCAATGGTGGTGTAAAGTTCCTTTTGCTTGTTGACCAGGTCCAGTTGCGTTGTTGAGTATTGTATCTTGGCTTTCTGGACGTTTGTCTTGTTCTGACGATTGTCAAAGATAGGAATACTCAGGCTGACACCGATTGTGTTGTTCCATCCGTATTTCATCTGTTGGGCCCAGTTGTTCTGACTGGCATTGTTGGTCATGCTGGAGGTTGAGGCCGACAGACTGATACTTGGATAATATCCGGCTTTGGCCGTTGAGATTGCCAGTTTGGCATTATCAATGCTGAGCTTTCCGCTCTGGATTTCAGGACGGGTGTTCAGCGCTGTCTGATAAATGTCCTGCTGGCTGGGAAGCAACTCCATGACATGTTCATCATTGAGTTCCGGCAGTACCAGATCCATTTCTTCAGTACCATCCAGTTCCAGCAGCTGCTTCAGCTGGAGTTTGTAGTTTCTCAGGGAGCTTTCGGCTGTAACCAGTTGATATTGATCGTTGCTTACCTGTGATTCCAGCTGTGCAAGGTCAGCTTTTGATATGCTGCCTTCTTTGAATAACTCTTTGCCTCGTTCGTAAGTTGCCTGGCTTACTTCCAGTGTTCCTTTGTTGATCTCTACGGATTCATCAGCATAGAGGATCTGGATAAAGATCTTGGCAATTTCTTCCTGAAGCATGTTTTCAGTTTCTTCTACTGTCAGGTTTGCAATGTCACGGTTAGTCTTTTGCTGTTTGATGTTATTCAGTCTTTTTCCTCCGTTCCAGAGTGTCCATTGTGCATTCAGACTGTAACTGCCGTTGTAAGTGGTTTTGCTGTCACTGCTGATGATCTCGCTGCCGCTTACGGTTGCACTGTTCTCTTGATAGGGACGGTTCACGATATTGTGTCCCGTACTGAACGATAAGCTGGGAAAGAGAGCTGCCCGGGCACTTTTGATGTCGATTTCACTTTCTTCCAGCGAGAGCTTATTCTGCTGCAACTGAATGTTCTTTTCCAGAGCATAGTTGATGCAGTCGTTCAGGGTCCATTGCTTGCCTTCCTGCGCGGAAAGATGCAGGCTGGCTGCAAGAGTCGCAATTAAAAATAAACTTCGTTGTTTCATTGTTCCTTTGTTTTTATGACATTGCAAAGGTAATTCTCCTTATAGAGAAGTACAAAAGAGATGGATTTCCGGATATTTTTTCGGGATAAAGTGTTGTTTTTTCCCGATAAAGTGCTTCCTTTGTAATTATTATAAAAATAGATTATGATTAAAAAGAATATCATTAGCATTTATACCTTTTATCGTGACGGTTTTCGTGGAATGACGATTGGCCGGACACTTTGGGTTTTGATTCTGATCAAATTGTTTCTTATGTTCTTTGTCCTGAAGTTGTTTTTCTTTCCTTCTTTTCTGAAAGGGAAAGATCAGATGGAGAAACAGGAGTATGTAGGGAGTGAATTGATAGAAAGAGCTGACAGGAATTTGGAAGACTGATTGTTTAATAATTAATATTGATGTAGTATGTTGGAAAGTATCGACACTTCGATGATTGACTGGTCGCGTGCGCAGTTTGCCTTGACGGCCATGTATCACTGGCTTTTTGTTCCATTGACTTTGGGACTGGCCGTTGTGATGGGAACGATGGAGACATTGTATGTACGTACCGGAGATGAGTTCTGGAAGCGGACGGTTCAGTTCTGGATGCGTTTGTTTGGAATTAATTTTGCAGTGGGGGTAGCCACCGGACTGATCCTGGAATTCCAGTTTGGAACGAACTGGAGTAACTATTCCTGGTTCGTCGGTGATATTTTCGGAGCTCCGCTTGCTATCGAAGGGATCGTTGCTTTCTTTATGGAAGCCACCTTTATTGCGGTCATGTTCTTTGGATGGAATAAGGTAAGCAAGCGTTTCCATCTGGCTTCTACCTGGCTGACGGGACTGGGAGCAACCTTTTCGGCATGGTGGATTCTGGTGGCCAACTCCTGGATGCAATATCCGGTTGGAATGGAATTTAATCCGGAAACGATGCGTAATGAGATGGTAGACTTCCTGGCGGTTGCTTTTTCACCGGTAGCCGTGATGAAATTTCTGCATACGGTTTTGAGCAGCTGGATTGTGGGAGCAGTCTTTGTGATCGGTGTAAGTGCATGGTTCCTGATCCGGAAACGTGAAACCCGTTTTGCGCTGGCCAGTATCAGGGTGGCTGGAGTGATCGGGCTGATTGCCGCTCTTGTAACAGCCGGAACCGGAGACAAGTCGGCTTATCAGGTGGCGCAAGTGCAGCCGATGAAACTTGCAGCGATGGAGGCTTTGTATGACGGCGGCACTCATGAACCGCTGACCGTGGTCGGAAGTCTGAAGATTCCCGAAATGCTGTCATATCTGGCTACACATGAGACTGCCGGTTATGTGCCGGGTATCAATAACATCCTGGCCGGAGGTTATGAAACTCCTGATGGAAAGACTGCTCTTTCTGCAGAAGAGAAGATAGCCTGTGGGAAAAAAGCAATTGCTGCACTGGCTGATTTCCGGAAAGCCCGTGAAGCTGGTGATGAGGCTTCTATGGCGGCTGCCCGTCAGGTGCTCGATGAAAACATGCCTTATTTCGGATACGGATACATCAAGGACCCGGCGTCTCTGGTACCTCATGTGGGGCTGATGTTCTGGTCATTTCGCGTAATGGTCGGACTGGGTGTTTATTTCATTGCTTTCTTTGCCGTGGTCTTATTCCTGGGCTGGAAAAAACAGCTGGAGCGGTTTAACTGGCTTCACTGGCTGGCAGTGTGGAGTATCCCGCTTGCCTATATTGCCAGTCAGGCAGGGTGGATTGTAGCCGAAGTCGGACGTCAGCCCTGGACAATTCAGGACATGTTGCCGGTTGGTGCCGCGATTTCCCGTCTGGAAACCGGTTCAGTACAGACCACCTTCTTTATCTTCTTAATCATGTTTACCGTTCTGCTTGTGGCTGAGATCGGCATTATGCTGAAAGCAATTAAGAAGGGTCCGGGAGCAATAGAATAAATCAAGATTAAAATAATACAGGAAAATTATGGATGCAACTTATATCTTTTTACAACAATACTGGTGGTTTCTGGTGTCTTTGCTGGGAGCCCTGTTAGTGTTTTTGTTGTTTGTTCAGGGAGGAAATTCCCTATTATTTACATTGGGACGTACGGAAGAAGAGCGCACCATGCTGGTAAACTCTACCGGACGGAAGTGGGAGTTTACCTTTACGACACTGGTTACTTTCGGAGGAGCTTTCTTTGCTTCTTTCCCATTGTTCTACAGCACCAGTTTCGGAGGTGCCTACTGGTTATGGATGATCATTCTGTTCAGCTTCGTATTGCAGGCCGTTTCTTATGAATTCCAGTCCAAGCTGGGAAATCTGCTGGGCAAGCGTACCTATCAGCGTTTTCTGGTTCTGAATGGGATTGTCGGACCTCTTCTGCTGGGAGCAGCGGTAGCGACTTTTTTCAATGGCTCGAATTTTATGGTCAGCAAAGGAAATCTGACTGACGAGATGATGCCTGTCATCAGCCAGTGGGCCAACGGCTGGCATGGGCTGGATGCTTTTGCTGATCCGTGGAATCTGGTTCTTGGTTTTGCCGTATTCTTCCTTGCCCGTCTGCTCGGTACACTTTATTTCCTGAACAACATCCGTCATGAAGATCTCAATCTCAGAAGCCGCCGGCAGCTGGTGAGTGATGCTGTTCCTTTCCTGGTATTCTTTCTGGCTTTCGTGATCCGTACTTTGTTGAAGGACGGTTTTGCCGTAGTTCCGGAAACAGGTGAAATATATATGGAACCGTTCAAGTATTTCCATAACCTGCTGGCCATGCCTTATCTGCTGGTATTGTTCCTGCTGGGAGTTGCCGGTGTATTGTGGGGGATAGGGAAGAGCATCTTCTGCAAACAGTATGTCCGGGGTATCTGGCCGGCCGGAATCGGTACGGTATTGACAGTACTGGCTTTGCTGCTGACCGTAGGGTATAATCACACAGCCTATTATCCGTCTACGGCTGACCTGCAAAGTTCGCTGACTCTGGCAAACAGTTGCTCCAGTCAGTTCACTCTGACTACGATGGCATACGTGTCTGTTCTGGTTCCTTTCGTGCTGGCATATATCATTTATGCCTGGCGTGCCATTGACCGCAAGCCGATTACGGCAGACGAGATGAAGGAACATGACCATACATATTGATAAAGAATTTGAAAACCTGCGGGGCATGCAATATACCGAATAATGGGGATTGCATGTCCCGTATGAATTGTCTTACTTTGCATCCCGAGAAACAGATGAATAGTGTATTGAATATGTGTAGACCGAGAAGTTATAAATCGACTGATAAAATGAGCGACCTGATCTGTGAGAATTATGCCCTGTTGCAGGTGCTGAGCCGTTTCGGCGTATCACTGGGTTTCGGGGACAAGTCGGTCAGGGAGGTCTGCGAGATGAATGGAGTCGACTGCAATACTTTTTTGATTGTGGTGAACTTTCTGACAGAAGAGAACGACCGGATGCAGGATCATCTGGAGGAACTGTCGGTTCCGGCTCTGATGACTTACCTGAAGAATGCCCATCATTATTTCCTGGATTTTCAGCTGCCTGCCATCCGGAAGAAGCTGATTGAAGCGATCGACTGTTCCGGGGAGAATGAAGTTGCTTTTCTGATCATTCAGTTCTATGATGCGTATGTCAATGAGGTACGCAAGCACATGGAATATGAAAACGAAAAAGTGTTTGTCTATGTTGAGCAGCTGCTCCGGGGAGAACATCCCGAGGGATACAGCATCGGTGTCTTTGCAAGACATCATGATCAGATCAATGCCAAGCTGACTGAACTGAAAAATATTATCATCAAATATTATCCGGCCAGCGGTGACAATCAGTTGCTGAATGCGACCTTGTTCGATATATTCAGTTGTGAAGAAGATCTGGCTTCGCACAACCGGGTGGAAGATTACCTGTTTGTGCCTGCCATTATGGAGCTGGAAAAGGAGGCAAAATGAAATCGCAGGAAATCATACATATAGCTGTGGCTGAAACGTCCATGATCGTCCGTTCAGGACTGGTTGCTGTTTTGAAGCGTCTGCCGGACTTAAATGTGCAGACCGTAGAGATAACTTCGAAAGAGGGGTTGCAGCATTGCATGGAAGCTCATCAGCCTGAGATTCTGATTGTGAACCCGCAGTTTGAAGGATGGTTTGATCTGGAAGCTTTCAAACAGCAATATGCGCGGCAGGATATGAAGATCGTTTCACTGATCTGTACGGTGGTAGATGCCAATCAGTTGAAGGGTTATGACGAAAGCATCAATCTGTTTGATGACCTGGATGCGGTGGCTCACAAGATCTCGACACTGATGAATGTGAACGAAGAGGAGGATAGCGACCAGAATTCGTTAAGTCAGCGGGAAAAAGAAATTATCGGATGCGTTGTACGCGGAATGACGAACAAGGAGATTGCCGAACAGCTTTTCATTTCCGTTCATACCGTCATTACGCACCGGCGAAATATTACCCGCAAATTACAGATTCATTCTGCTGCCGGACTCACCATTTATGCCATAGTGAACAAACTGGTGGAACTGAGTGAAGTGAAAATGAATTTGTAGGATATCGGCAAAGGGAAGGCCGCTTGAGGCAGATTGAAATACCAACAAATAGGTATTGTGGAAAATCAGGGAAACCTCTACCTTTGCAGTGTTAGTCATATAGAAATTACGTAAACCACAAAAGTAAAAGAAGTTAGTTATTAGTTGAGCGCGCCCTGCGAAGTGATTTCGCGGGGCGCACGCGCATTCGGTTCCCGGATACCGGACAGGAGAGTTCCTGAAGCCCGTAAGAGCATGTTTTGGGACCGGCCGCATAATGCTTCAGAATCGACCGCACGTTGGGACAGAATCGACCGCACGATGAGGCTGCATCGAGCGGTCGTTTGGGCTCCATCGACTGCACGATGTGAAACCGCATCGTGCGGACAATTGCGTTAATTCGCGTTAATCTCTTTTCTCTTTTATTTGAAAAAACTCCCTACTTTTTCTCTTTTTCGTGAATTAAACCTACTTTTGCCATCGGAAAACTAATAACTGAGACTAATGAAAGTAGGATTATTTATTCCCTGCTATATCAATGCTGTCTATCCGCAGGTAGGAGTTGCATCGTTTAAACTTCTGAAAAGCCTGGGGGTGGATGTCGACTATCCGTTGGACCAGACTTGTTGCGGACAGCCCATGGCGAATGCGGGGTTTGAAAATGAAGCCGTTGAACTGGCGCGGCGTTTTGACCAGTTGTTTGAGAAGTATGATTATATTGTAGGACCGTCTGCCAGCTGCGTGGTTTTCGTACGTGACAATTACGGAAGACTGCTGGCTGAGGAGAAACACCGTTGTGCCAGTGAGGGCAAGGTGTATGATATCTGCGAGTTTATTCATGACGTGGTGAAGCCGACATCTCTGCAGGCTTCGTTCCCTCATAAAGTAAGTATTCAGAACAGTTGTCATGGCGTGCGGCTGATGCACCTTTCTTCGCCCAGTGAACTGAATATTCCTTATTACAACAAGCTGCGTGACTTGCTGTCGCTGGTCAAGGACATTGAGATCGTAGAGCCTGAACGTCCTGACGAATGCTGTGGCTTCGGAGGAATGTTTGCCGTGGAAGAACATGCCGTTTCCGGTCAGATGGGCCGTGATAAGGTTCAGCGTCATCTTGCGACAGGAGCCGAATATATTGTCGGAGCAGACAGCTCTTGCCTGATGCATCAGAATGGTATTATTGCGCGTGAAAACTTCCCGATCAAGACGATTCATATTGTTGAAATTTTAGCTGCCGGACTATGAGTACGAAACATTCAAAAGCTGCTGAGACCTTTTTGAAAAACCGGAGTCTGGCAGCCTGGCACGATGAGACCCTGTGGATGGTACGTGCCAAACGAGACAAGATGAGTAAGGCTGTTCCCGAATGGGAGCATCTGCGTGATATGGCCTGTGCCATTAAGATGTACAGCAACAGTCATCTGGACCAGCTTCTGGTCGAGTTTGAAAAGAATGCGAAGGCTAACGGTGCCCATGTCTATTGGGCCAAGGATGCCGAAGAATATTGTTCCATCGTGGCACGTATTCTGGAGGAGCATCAGGTGAAACACTTCATCAAGAGCAAATCCATGCTTGCTGAAGAATGCGGACTGAATGAATACCTTGAGCAGAAAGGCGTGGAAGTGGTGGAAAGTGATCTGGGAGAACGTATTCTTCAGCTGATGCATAAGAAACCGAGCCATATCGTGCTGCCGGCCATTCATGTGAAGAAGGAAGAGATCGGTGAGCTGTTCGTGAAGGAAATGGGTACGGAACCGGGCAACAACGATCAGACCTACCTGACTCATGCTGCGCGCAAAAACCTGCGCCGGAAGTTCATTGAGGCCGAAGCTGCCATGACCGGAGCCAACTTTGCCGTGGCTTCCACCGGTGAGTGTGTGGTTTGTACGAACGAGGGAAATGCTGATATGGGAACTTCCCAGCCCAAACTTCAGATTACGGCTTTCGGTATGGAAAAGATTGTTCCTGACCGGGATGCGCTGGGTGTCTTTACCCGTCTGCTGGCCCGTTCGGGTACCGGACAGCCTATTACGACTTATACTTCCCATTACCGCAAACCGCGTACGGGAGGTGAACTGCATATTATTATTGTTGACAACGGCCGGAGCCGCATTCTTGGAGATCCGGATCATGTCAAGGCTTTGAACTGTCTGCGCTGCGGTGCCTGCATGAATACCTGTCCGGTGTATCGTCGGAGCGGCGGTTATGCATATACTTATTTTATTCCGGGACCGATCGGTATCAATCTGGGTATGCTGAAGGATCCTCAGCAATATTATGACAACGTGTCGGCCTGTTCACTTTGTCACTCCTGTCAGAACGTGTGTCCGGCAAAGGTTGATCTGGCTGACCAGATCTATTGCTGGCGGCAGAAGCTGCATACTTTGGGTGTGGCCAGTCCGTCGAAAAAACTGATGTCCGGCGGCATGCAGTTCCTGATGGAGCGTCCTTCTCTTTTCAACATGGCGCTGCATCATGCATCGGTGGCCAATGCATTGCCTCACTGGCTGGTTTATAACAGCCTGAACGATTGGGGTAAAGAGCATGAGATGCCTGTCTTTGCGAAGGAAAGTTTTAATGAAATGTGGAAGAAAAACAAAGTGAAGTGATTTTATGAGTAGTCGAGAAGATATATTGGAAAGTATTCGCAGTCACACACGAATGCGTTACGAGAAACCGGATTATGCTCCTTTAGAGCAGGAAGCCCTGACTTATGCCGATAAAGTGGCCCAGTTTTGTTCGGTCATGCAGCTGGTCGGCGGAAAAGCGGTGGTGCTGGGTGAAGGAGAAGATATCAATGAAGTGATCACCCGACTGTATCCGGATGCCGGAAGGATAGCCACCTGTGTGGATGAAGTCAAGGGTCAGGCTATTACTTGTGCCACGTTCCGTCCTGACGATGTCAGCAATCCGGGTGAACTGGACGGTACAGACCTGGCAATTGTTCAGGGACGGGTAGGAGTCTGTGAGAACGGAGCTGTGTGGGTGCAGCAGGACGTGGAACAGCGTGCCGTGTATTTCATTTCCGAAGCGCTGGTGCTGCTGGTCGACAAAAGCCGGCTCGTGAACAATATGCACGAAGCTTATAAGTGTATTGATACCGGTTCCTACGGATATGGAGTATTTATTTCCGGACCTTCCAAGACGGCAGATATCGAACAGGCTCTGGTAATGGGAGCACACGGGGCACGTGATGTGACCGTGATCCTGATCTGAGTATTTCTGAAAATAAAAGACGCACCGAAAGAGTCTAAAAGTTCCTTTCGGTGCGTCTTTGCATTTCCGGCGGTCATTGTTTGGCCGTCCGGCCATCAGGCTTAATGCCTTGCAAGCCCGTTCTGAGTAATCCGGTGTTCTATCGGTTGTACTTTCTGTGTAATTTCGCGGGAATTGTCTGTTTCCATGAACTGGATTCCTGCCCACCACAAAATGTTAAGCACGATAGTTCCAAGAATTAAGGTAGCAGCTGTGATTCTGGCTTCTATCTGTTTTCCGGATATCCTGTGCGGGATCATCTTGATCGATTCAAGTCTTTCCATTTCCACTAGTTCAGTTTTCTCCATGTTAAAAATCCAAATTCTTTCCTTTTCATCCTATAAATGACAGTATTCGCCCAATACTGCATGCAAAGACTGATTTTTTTTCATTAATTGACGTAAACAGTCTTGAAATATTTGTCGAACAGGGCTTTTGCCTCTTCCAGTTGTTCGGGAGTATTGCATTTTACGTCTTTCAGCTGATATTCCAGGTTCATGGCCTCATACTTGTGGACACCTAAGGTGTGATAGGGAAGAATTTCCACACGCTCTATCATCTGATAGTTTTTGAAATGTTCTCCCATGGCTTCGATATCCTCACGGAAATAGCTGTAGCCTTGTACCAGCACGTAGCGTAACCAGAACGGTTTTTGGTTTTCTTCCAGCCAGGCGGCAGTCTTCAGTGTCTGTTCGTTGCTTCTGGCTGTCAGCTTCCTGTGGCGGTCGTTGTTGAATTCCTTTACGTCCAGCAGGACGAGATCGGCCAGTGTAAGCAGAGTTTTGACATCTTCATTCCAGATGCTTCCGTTGGTGTCGACACAGATATGTATGCCTGCTTCTTTCAGACTGCGGAACAGGGGAATCAGTTCGCGTGCCTGGAAGGTAGGTTCTCCACCGCTGAAAGTGATTCCTCCTTTCTTTCCGAAGAAAGGTTTCTGGCTGACAGCCATTTTCAGAATTTCTTCAGGAGAAGTTTCCTTGCTTTCTCCTTTGGCATCGATCGTGTCCGGATTGGCACAGTAGAGACAGCGGAAGTTGCATCCCTGCAGGAATACTACCAGACGGATTCCCGGGCCGTCGTAAGTGCCTAATGATTCATACGAATGTACTCTGATCATGGAATTAGTTATTAGTTGTACGAATAAGTAAAGTCTGTCTTGTTTTTGTCAGAGGGGCATAGACACAAAGTCACAACGGGGATATTCCCGCTGTGTCTTCGTATCTTAAGCTATGGAAAGTCGCACTGTCTGCCTTTTGGCAGGCAGACAGGTGCGGTAATTACATGCGTTCGTGGAAGCTGCGTGAGATAACTTCCAGCTGATGTTCGCGGCTCAGCTTGATGAAGTTTACAGCATATCCTGATACGCGGATGGTCAGCTGCGGATATTTTTCCGGATGCTCCATGGCATCTTCCAGCATTTCGCGGTTCAGTACGTTGACGTTCAGGTGATGAGCGCCCTTCACGAAGTATCCGTCCATCATGGTCACCAGGTTCTCAATACGGTTTTCCATATCAACACCGAGTGATTTCGGCACGATAGAGAACGTGTTGCTGATACCGTCCTGTGAGTCACGGTAACGAAGTTTCGCTACAGAGCTCAAGGAAGCGATGGCACCGTTCTTGTCACGTCCGTGCATAGGGTTAGCTCCCGGAGCGAAGGCTACGCCTTTGGCACGTCCGTCAGGAGTAGCACCTGTCTTCTTTCCGTACATAACGTTCGACGTAATGGTCAGGATAGACAAGGTCGGTTTGGCGTGCTTGTAAACCGGAAGTTTCTTCAGCTCTTCGTCGAAGTAGTAGATCAGATCGACAGCCAGATGGTCTACACGGTCGTCATCGTTACCGAAGCAGGGGAAATCTCCTTCGATGTCGAAGCCTTCTGTCAGGCCGATGTCGTTGCGACGGGCAGTTACCTTCGCATATTTGATGGCAGACAGAGAGTCAACGGCAATAGACATACCGGCTACACCATAAGCCAGATTGATCACCGGATCAGTATCAACGAAGGCCATCTGTGCCTTTTCGTAATAATACTTGTCGTGCATGTAGTGGATAATATTCATAGCCTCGTTGTAAACGCGGGCCATTTCCTTCAGCACTTTCTTATAGTTGGCGAGCACTTCTTCAAAGTTCAGTACGTCGCTGCTCAATACCGGGATATCTTTTACCATCAGTGTACCGGTGTTTTCGCAACGTCCGCCGTTGATGGCAAGCAGCAGAGCCTTGGCCAGGTTACAGCGTGCACCGAAGAACTGGATATGGCGGCCGATGTCCTGATAAGATACACAGCATGCAATACCGTAGTCGTCGGAGTTACGCACTTCACGCATCAGGTCATCGTTCTCATACTGGATAGAAGAGGTGTCGATAGATACCTGTGCACAGAATCTCTTGAAGCCTTCCGGCAGTTCCGGACTCCACAGAACAGTAAGGTTCGGTTCGGGTGAAGGACCGAGGTTGTACAATGTCTGGAGGAAGCGGAAAGAAGTCTTCGTAACCTTGGTGCGTCCGTCGTTGAAGCGTCCGCCGATAGACTCAGTCACCCAAGTCGGGTCACCGGCAAAGATATCGGTATAAGCCTGCATACGCAGGTGGCGTACCATACGGAGTTTGATGACAAACTGGTCGATCAGTTCCTGTGCGTGTGCTTCATCGAGCAGACCGTGTGCCATATCATATTCGATATAAATATCGAGGAAAGAAGACACATTACCCAATGACATGGCAGCACCGTCCTGTTCCTTAACGGCAGCCAGATAAGCCATATAAACCCACTGCACTGCTTCCTGGGCATTCTGTGCCGGACGGCTCAGGTCGAGTCCGTACTGTTCGCCCATGATCTTGATTTCCTTCAGGGCCTTGATCTGTTCTGCTACTTCCTCACGCAGGCGGATGCGGTCGTCGGTCATCGGACCGGTCAGGTGACGCAGGTCATCCTGCTTTGCCTCGATCAGGCGGTCAATACCATATAAAGCCAGACGGCGGTAGTCACCGATGATACGTCCGCGGGCATAGTTGTCGGGAAGTCCGGTCAGGAATCCCAGTGAACGGAATGAGCGGATTTCTTCGGTATAAGCATCGAATACACCGTCGTTATGAGTTTTACGGTAATGCGTGAAAATATCTTTGACTTTCGGATCTACTTCCATTCCGTTTTCACGGCATGCTTTTTCCACCACTTTAATACCTCCGAAAGGTTTGATGGCACGGCGTAATACTTCATCGGTTTGCAGACCTACAATGACTTCATTTTCCTTGTCAATGTATCCGGGTGCGAACGAGGTAATGGTTGAAACGGTTGACGGGTCGAGCGAGCGAACACCGTTGTTGGCGCGTTCTTCTGCCAGTGCTTCCAGACATTTGTTCCATACAGCCTTGGTGCGTTCTGTAGGGCCAGCCAGGAATGAGGCATCGCCTTCGTACGGGGTGATGTTCGTTTTTACGAAATCGGTCACGTTGATCTCATGGTTCCAACGTCCTTCTTTGAAATTTATTGCCATAGAAATATTAATTATAGAGTAAATAAGGCTTAGTTATCTAAACCGTTGCAAAGGTACTAAATTATTACATACTTCGCAATACCTATAATTAAGTATATTGTTAATTTGCAATAATTACAAAAATGCAGCAGGAGAAAAAAGGAACTTTAAAAAGGAGGTGCGGGAGAGAAGAAATAAAGGCCTCGGGCTTTTTAAAAAACGTTTCGGCGTTTAAGTGAAAAGACTTCGACGAATCAGGTAAAACGTCGAAGTCTTTTTGGACAGTCCTTTCAGGCCTGTTTTTGTTGTTTTTCCTCCTCCGGACTGATGGAACGGATGAATCGTGCGGGTACGCCGGCAACGATGGCATTGGCCAGTACGTCCTTGGTAACCACGGATCCGGCTGCAATGATGGAATTGTCGCCGATGGTGACTCCCTGCAGGATGGTTGAATTGGAACCGATCCATACGTTACGTCCCACAACGATGGGGGCGGGAAGCATGGATTGCCGTTCTTCGGGGGCAAAACCATGGTTCAGCGTGGCAAATACAACATTGTGTCCTACCAGGCAATTGTCGCCCAATGTGATACCACCCTGGTCCTGAAAGTGACAGCAGGCGTTGATAAATACGTTTTTTCCTACGGTGATGTTTTTCCCGAAATCTGTGTAGAACGGAGGAAACACCCGGAAAGAGGGATCAACCGGTTTTCCGAACAGGCGGGCAAACAAGTCTCTGACCTCGGGCATGGAATGATATGCACCGTTGAGTTCAAATGTGATGCGGCGTGCTTCGTCGCTGGCCCGGTTCATGAATTCATAGATCTCCGGTGTGTTCAGAGGCTTACGCTCTTTTACATGCTGAAGAAAAGCTTCCAGTTCCATAGACTTGCAGATTGTTTATTTGATGTTTTTTCCCATTTCATACGCTTTCTGAAGAGCTGCATTTCCTTTGATTTCACCTGCATGCCAGACTCCTCCGCAAAAGACCGTTCCACGGACTACCGGATTCTCCAGACAGTCGAGGAATCCGCTGAAGCTGGTTACAATGCGGTCCATAATTTTTTCATCGTCTTCTGCAGCCGTGGCAATGAAATAGAATTCCTTGTTTTTCATTTTCGTGTAAGGACCACAGCACCGGTCGATAAGCGTTTTCATCTGGGCACTCATGGAATAGAAATAAACCGGAGTTCCCATGACGATGACTTCTGCTTCCAGCATTTTCCGGATGACTTCTGCTGCATCATCATTTTGCGGGCAGGGTTTCTTCTGGCTGCTGCATACATCGCATCCTATGCAGGGATGAATTACTTTGTCGCGCAGGAAAATTTTTTCTACCTGATGGCCGGCATCAATGGCGCCCTGCATAAATTCGTCACAAAGTGAGTCGGAGTTGCCTTTACGGCGGGGGCTGGATGAGAGAATCAATACTTTTTTTGTCATATTCAGTGTGTATCAAGATTATTGTTTAATGTACTTACAAAGTTAGTGACTTTTTGCGGTTGGACGCGTAGACAGATTACGGATTCTATGACCACAATTACTGCTTTCTCTAAAAGCAGTCACTCCGGATGATACGGGAAATATCATCCGGAGTGAAAGGAAAAGTCTGCTGTATCCCGCCGGTCAGGAACGGAAATGGTTCAGTGCTTTTTCCACAATGTGGTGCATGTCATAATATTTATACTCGGCAAGGCGCCCTCCGAAGATGACATTTTTTTCTTCGTCGGCCAGTGCCTTGTATTTCTGGTAAAGCGCATTGTTCCGCTCGTCGTTGACGGGGTAATAAGGTTCGCTGCCTTCCTGCCATTCTGAACTATATTCACGCGAAATGACAGTCCTGGGGCAATCATCCACTTCAGCACCGAACATTTCGAAATGCTTGTGTTCGATCACCCGGGTGTAAGGCACTTCACGTTCTGTATAGTTGACTACGGCATTTCCCTGATAATTGCTGCAATCCTTGACTTCTGTTTCAAAATGAACGGTCCGGTATTCCAGCTTTCCGAAGCGGTACTGATAGAATTCGTCGATGGCACCGGTGAAAACAATTTGTTCTGCCTGTGCGGTCAATTCATCCCGATGTGCAAAGAAATCACATTCCAGCCGGGTTTCAACACCGTCCAGCAGTCGCTCGATCAGTACATTGTATCCGCCGACAGGAATACCCTGGTATTTATCATTGAAATAGTTGTTGTCGAACACCAGGCGGACAGGCAGACGTTTGATGATGAATGCCGGAAGTTCCGTACATTTTCGTCCCCATTGTTTTTCGGTGTATCCCTTGATCAGTGTCTCGTAGATATCTTTTCCAATGAGAAGCTGGGCCTGTTCTTCCAGATTGCGCGGCTCGGAGATACCTTGTGCTTTCATGCGGGCAATGGCTTCAGCCTTCTGTTCGTTCAGCTTGGCAACTGCTTCTGCCGGGGTTGTTACTCCCCACATCTGGTAGAATGTATTCATGTTGAACGGAAGGTTATAAAGTTTTCCCTTATAATTGGCCACGGGAGAGTTGGTGTATCGGTTGAACTCCACAATGGAATTGACGAAATCCCACACTTCCTTGTTGGAGGTATGGAAGATGTGTGCTCCGTACTTATGTACATTGATGCCTTCAATCTTTTCGCAATAGATGTTTCCTCCTAAATGCGGACGGCGGTCAATGACCAGACATTTCTTTCCCTGTTGTCTGGCTTTGTAGGCAAAGACTGCTCCGAACAGTCCTGCGCCTACGATCAGATAATCGTAATGTTTCATATCGGTTTGTTGTGATCCTATACGTTTGGAGTTTTCAATGAAGTAAAACTAACACTTATTTTTCAGAGAAACAAATATCCATTCTTTTTTAATTGACTATCTTTGCATACCTTATTTAAATATAAGTATCAGTATGAACAGGAAAATTCTTAAACCCATTAAAATTTCAGCGATTGCGGTGGGGGCGCTGATCGCTGTGTTTCTGGCGGTAGTTACCATTGCCGTTAACTTCGTATTTACCCCTTCGAGGCTGACTCCTGTAGTTTTGCGGGTGGCCAATCAGTCCATGAATGCCAGGCTGGATATGGAAAGTGTGGAACTGACTTTCTTCTCTACTTTCCCGCGTTTCGGCCTGAAACTTACGGACGGATCATTGGTTTCGAAAGCCATTCGGGATACGTTGTGGGAGCGTACGGACTCTCTGGTATCGTTCAAGAAGTGTGTGGTTGTCATTAACCCGATAGACTATCTGAAAGATAAGAAGATCAGTTTGTATTATCTGGGCCTGGAAGATGCATCGGTATATGCTTTTAAAAATAAGGAAGGTGTTGCCAACTGGGACATTGTAGCCGCAGATACGACAGCCGTAGAAGATACGGCCGGGCAGGAACGTCCGGATATCAGTGAGATTAATATCAACCGGGTTGCGTTCAAGCGGGCAAATGTGGTGTTTGATGATCGGGACACCCGGCTGTATGCACGTGTAACGGATGCTGACCTGAACCTGAAAGCTTCGCTTCGGAAAGGACATTCTGATCTGGCTCTGGACTTTAAGAACCGGAATATAATATTCTGGCAGGATGGCCGGTTGCTCTTGCGGCGTATGGCAACGGAACTGAAAACCAACCTTGATCTGAACAGGCAGACCCGTACGCTGACTTTGAAGGATACGCGGCTTTCTGTTAACGGAGTGGCGCTGGATGTGGACGGAACGATTCGCCGGGATACGGTCAATCATGCGGCAGCAGTAGATTTGACCTATGGATTGCATGCTCCGTCGTTGGAGACTGTTCTTCGGATGATTCCGAGAAGTATTATGAAAGATACCAAGGTTGCTGCAAAAGGTGAGGTGAAGGTTGCCGGCACATTAAAGGGTTTGTACGGAAAACAACAGATGCCCGAAATAACCTTGAAAGTACAGGTAAACGATGCTTCGGCCAAATATGAAGGACTGCCATATGGTATCGACCTGCTTTCGGCAGATTTTGCTGGCTTTATTGACCTGATGAAAAAGAAACCATCCTATGCAGATCTCAAGATTTTCCGTTTTCAGGGAGCGCATACCGATATTCTGGCTGATGCAAAAATAGAGGATTTGCTGGGAGATCCTGATATTACTTTCAATACGAAGTCTTCGATAGACCTGACTTCCCTGTCGCAGGCATTTCCTTTACAGCCGGGAGTAACGTTAGGCGGAAAGGTGGATGCGGATCTGAATCTGCAGTGCCGGTTATCTGCCCTTCAGAAGCAGGATCTGGGCCGTCTGAAACTGAAAGGAAAGCTGGATATGAAGCAGATGGTGCTGAAAGATACGACGCATAACTTCTCGTTTACCGGAGATGCATCTCTGGCTTTCATCGGTAACGAGGTGCTGGGGGCGAAGATGGAGATCAATAAGATTGCTCTGACTTCCAACCAGATTAACTCGAAAATCGATAAACTGACTGCACGTATCAAGTCAACCAATCCGCAGGATACAACCCGCATTGTCGACATGGAGTGCAAACTGGAGCTGGAACAGCTGAAAGGAGAGATGACAGATTCTTTGGGAGTTTTCTGCCGCAAGACGAATGCTACCATACGCATTCAGCCGGGTAAAGTGAATCCGGCCATGCCGAAAGTGGCATTGAGCATGAAGGCTGATACACTTTTCTGCCGGATGGGAGCCATGCGGATGGGGATGGATAAAGGAGGATTTGCCATTACGGCTGAAAAAGTCCGTGATTCGGTGTGGGATCCCAAAGGTATTATCGGTTTTAACCGCCTGCGTGTGAAGACCCCCGAATTTGCATTGCCGATCATTTTCCGAAAGACTCAGGTCACAGTGGGCAACCGTTCGATCAGGCTGAAGAATGCAACCATGCGAATCGGCCGTTCCAACCTGACAGCTTCGGGAGCCGTCTATAACCTCTATGAGGCCATGAAGAAGCATACCTTATTGCGGGCTAATCTGTCGATTAACTCACGAAATCTGGATTGCAACCAGCTGATCAACTCACTGAATTTCCCGGAAGACTCACTGGCAGTAGAGACGGATACGACAGATACGGCGCCTTTGGAACTGTTTGTCATTCCGAAGAATATAGACTTCGAACTGCAGACTAACTTGAAACGGGTGAAATATGGAAAAATGGTGTTTGAAAATGTACACGGAGCCGTTGATGTCCGTAATCAGGTTGTACACCTCAAGAAGCTGACTATGCGGGGACTGGATGCAGACATTGACGCGACGCTGGTTTACCGGGCACGCCGGAAGTCAAGAGGATATGCCGGTTTTGACTTTAAGCTTCATAAGATCAATATTGGCAAGCTGGTGGATTTTATTCCGTCACTGGACACGATTGTGCCCATGCTTCGTTCTTTCCAGGGAATGGTTAATTTTGAAGCTGCAGCTGAAACTGCCCTGGATTCCAACCTGAATGTCCGTATACCGACTTTGCGCTCGGCTGTTCATATCAAGGGTGACAGTCTGGTACTGATGGATGGTGAAACGTTTGCGGAAATCTCGAAGATGCTTCGCTTCAAGAACAAGGAACGCAATGTGTTCGACAGTATTTCAGTGAACTTGACCGTGGATGATGGAAAGGTAACGGTCTATCCTTTCTTGCTGCAGATTGACCGTTATCAGGCTGCGGTAGGCGGTACGCAGGGACTGGATATGAATTTTGATTATCATATCTCTATTCTGAAATGGCCGATCCCCTTGCTCAAGATCGGTGTTAACGTGACTGGTAATGCCGCTGACCTTGACCATGTCAAGATCAAGCTGGGCAAGGCGAAGTATAAAGATGCTGTAACTCCAGTGGAGATCCGCAGAATCGACAGTACCCGAATCAATATGGGTGAGCGGATCGTCAATGATTTTCAGAAAGTAATGATCCGAGGTAATCGGAAGATGCCGGCACTGGCAGAATAAAAAAATAAACCGGACAATAATGTCCGGTTTATTTTTTTCAGATAATCTGTTTATTTCTTACTATACTTTTGCAACAGGTCTTCTGCAACCTTGTCGCCGAGTTCCTTGGCTTTCTCCAGGTTGGCCATGCCTTCCTTGTTCTTTTTCTGCTGGATTTGCGTGTATCCCAGCATCCGGTAAGCTCCTGCATTCTTCGGATCGAGGTTCAAGACCTTCTGAAGGGCGGTTACAGCCTCATCAAGCTGATTGACGCGCAGGTGAATACCTCCTTTTTCAAGCCAGTATTCTACATTCTGAGGTTCCAGTTCCACCGCCTTGTTGATATCGTTGATGGCTTGCTGGTACATGCGGCACTGCATCTCTGCATGAATACGCGTCAGATAGAATTCAGCACCAACCTGTCCCAAGACTGCATCATAAATGTCATTGTAGTCTTTTACGGCTTCCCGATGCATACCGGCTTCGGAGCGGAAGCGAGCACGTTCGTACAAGTAGGGAACCGCATCCTTTCCGTAAGGTTCATTGAATTTGGAGACTGCGCTGTCCATTAGAGCAATGATTTCTTTGATATCAGCTTTTGCCAGTTCCTTGGCCTTGGCTTCAGAGTAGAAGCTGGAAGCAGATGCCATATTTGTTTTGTTGACTGCTTCATAACTTGTAACAGCTTCCGGGTATTTCTTCATGGCGAAATAAATGTCTCCCTGCAGCTGGAGGTAAAGTCCTTCGGGAGCCAGTGCAACAGCTTCATTGATTTCCTTCAGGGCCTTGTCGAAATTCCAGTCACTGTACGGCTGTTTCTCGCCCAGGCTGAGGTTGTAGTCGTACAGCAGTTTAGCCGCGTTGTAGTGAGCTTCCTCTTTCTTGGTTGCCACATTGAACATTTCCTTCAGATCCTTTTCGGCATCTGCACCACGGCCTTCCTGAGACAGGTAGAAAGAAGCCCGGCGGAGGTAGCCTTCCATATTGTTCGGATAGCGGGAAATGAAATCGTTCAGCAGTTCCAGATAGTCTTCTCCATTGAGCTGGGATGAACTGATGTACAGGTAAACCAGTGCCTGTGACTCGTCTTCCGGAAGTCCTTTTTTGATTCCGATAGAATTCAAAGCCATGTCACTTCCGGAAAGTGCACTGATGGACAGGCCTTTTACGAAGCTGATACCGATGGCATAGCTTTCAGGACTGTCTGCTTCCGTATTCTTCTGAAGCATACCGATCACCTGACCTTCAGCGTTCATGATCGGACAGCTGACGGTTTTCTCTGTCGTCTTCATGTTCAGGGTATAATAAAGCGACTCGTTGCTGATCGTGTCTACTTTGGTGATTGTACCCGTTTGTCCTTCAACAGATTTCTGCGTGGAATAGGGAAGGAGATAGATCTGCTCTCCCGTTTTTCCTCCTTGTACTGCGGGATCAAGCGTGGCTGATTTTTTGTTTACTCCCGTTTTGAATTTGATTACATCGTACAAATCATTGGCACCCATGATGTATCTTACAGGAAGCTCTTTTCCGTCAGCCGTTACGATCACCGCATGGTCTGCTCCCTTGAACAGGGAATAGTCGGATACAGCCGTTCCTTCTTCATCGATATAGAAACCGTTTCCTGTGTTCAGAATCTTGTTGTCTTTATTGTATGTAATGACGGAGAACACGGCTTTCTTCGCTTGGTTAGCCCATTTGGGAAGGGTTTGTGCCGTTCCCGTGCAGAAAGCCAGACCGCAGGTTAGCAATAAAATAATTTTTTTCATGTTCAGTTCTATGCAAATAAGGTTAGATTATTCTTCCGGGGCGAAGCCGCGTTGCTTGACAGCTTCATAGATCAGAATACCCGCTGCCACTGAAACATTGAGAGATTCGATGCTTCCGAAAAGGGGGATTTTGATCCATTCGTCACACAAGGCCAGGTGCTCATAAGGTACGCCTGTATCTTCGGCTCCCATAATGATGCAGGTCGGTCCCTGATAATCGGCTTTGGTGTAATCATAGTCTCCTTTCTCGGTAGCAGCTACGATTTTGAATCCGCTTTCTTTCAGGAACTTGATAGTGTTTGTCAGGTTGTTCTCCCGGCAGACGGGAAGGGTATGCAAGGCTCCGGCCGAAGTCTTGATGGCGTCTGCATTTACACTGACGCTGTTCTTCGACGGAATGATGATGGCATCTACTCCTGCACATTCACACGTACGGGCAATTGCTCCGAAGTTTCGTACATCTGTCACACCGTCAAGCATGATGAGCAGCGGGTTCTTTCCCTGTTCGAACAGGAATGGAACGATGTCTTCTGTCCGCTGATAGGTGATGGGCGAAATAAAGGCAATGACTCCCTGGTGATTCTTCTTGGTAATCCGGTTGATGCGTTCCACCGGAACACGCTGTACCGGGATGAATGTATCCTTCAGTACGGCAAAGAGTTCTTTCGACAAATCACTCTGGATGTCCTTCTTCACCAATACTTTGTCAATCTCCTTTCCGGCCTGTATGGCTTCGATGACGGCTCTTACGCCGAATATCATTTCGTTCTTTTCAATCATATTAAGTTATTTATCTGTTTGGGTTATTGTTCAGTCCCAAAAGAGCCCGGGCATTGTTCAGGGCTGCTTCGGTCATGGTACTTCCGCTTAGCATGTTGGCTATTTCTCTGACACGTTCTTCATCCGTCAGTCTGCAGATATGACTGTTGGTTCCGCTTTCCGTATCTTCTTTGTATACTTTGTAATGGGCACAGCCGCGTGCTGCAATCTGTGGAAGATGCGTAATGCTGATCACCTGCCGGTTCTGGCGTCCCATGTCCTGCATGATAAGAGCCATTTTCTCGGCAATGGATCCGGATACACCGGTGTCTATTTCGTCGAAGATGATGGTCGGCAGTTTTACCGCTCCGGCTATCATGGCTTTCAGGGAAAGCATGACGCGGGCAATCTCACCGCCGGAAGCAATGGATGCCACGTTCTGAAGCGTTCCGTTCTTGTTGGCAGAAAAAAGGAACACTACGCTGTCCATGCCTTTCGCATCGGGTTCCTTGCGCCGGGTCAGCTCCACGGCAAACCGGACATTCGGCATGCCGAGCGGAATGAGGAGTGACTGCATCTTTTCTTCGATGTGGCGGGCTGAACGGGTGCGGAGTCCGGTCAGTATATCTGCCTGCCCCATTACCTTATTATACAAGGATTCTTTTTGCCGGTTCAGTTCGGCAATGTGGTCATCGAACGATGTAATGGCGTTCAGCTGTTCCCGATAGCGGTCTGTCAGCGCAATCAGTTCTTCAACCGTGTCTACGCGATGTTTCTGTTGCAGGGAATAGATGAGATTCAGCCTTTCATTGACATAGTCAAGCCGGGAAGGATTGAATTCCACTTCCTCCTGTGCATTGGCAACTTCGAGGGAGATATCCTTCAGTTCAATGTAGCAGCTGTTCAGCCGTTCTGTCCATTCCTGTGCAGGCGAGTACACCTTCGAAATGTTCTGCAACGTCTGCATACATTCCTTGATGAGCGGAAGACTTCCGCGTTCATCGTCGTTGATGGTCTGCTCTGCTTTGTAAAGCCCTGACTTGATGTCTTCCGAATGGCTGAGGGTCTCTGCTTCCTGTTCCAGCGAAGCCTGTTCACCTTCCTTCAGGTCGGCTTCTTCAAGCTGCTCCAGCTGGAAACGGATATAGTCTTCATCCTGCCGGCTCTTTTCGGCTTGTGCGATAAAGTCTTCGAGATCCCGGCACACCTTCCGGTAGTCCTGGAAAGTCTTCTGATAAGCACTTAGCTGAGCGTCGTCTTGCGCAAGAATATCCAGAATGTTCATCTGAAAACCTTCCTTGTTGAGCAGGAGATTCTGATGCTGGCTGTGCACGTCGATGAGCTTTTCTCCCAACAGTTTCATCTGCGCCAGCGAAGCCGGTGTGTCGTTAATGAAGGCGCGGCTCTTTCCATTGGCAGAAACTTCTCTTCGCAGAATGCATTCTTCCGGATCGTATTCGATGTCGTTTTCCAGAAAGAACTCTTCCATACCGTAAGAAGCAATGCGGAACCGGGCTTCGACAATGCATTTCGAAGCTCCGTTCTTGATGGCTTTTACGTCAGCTCTTTGTCCCAGCAACAGGCCGATAGCACCCAGGATGATGGATTTTCCCGCACCGGTTTCACCGGTTATCACGGAGAAACCGGACGTGAAACTGATGTCCAGCTTGTCGATTAGTGCATAGTTTTGAATGTAAATGGACTGTAACATGATGAATGGTTCAGCTATTCCCGGCTGTTCAGAGCAGGGTTACAAGTTTGTCTATAATGTCTTCGGCCACTTCCTTTTTGCTCTTCAGCGGGTAAGTGCTGGCATTCTGGCGGTCGATGATCGTTATTTTGTTGGTATCACACCGGAATCCTGCTCCTTTGTCGTTCAGGGAATTCAGAACGATGAAGTCAAGATTCTTGCGGGCCAGTTTATCCTGGGCATGGGCTACTTCGTCGTTGGTCTCAAGTGCAAAGCCTACCAGGCGCTGGTTTTCACGTTTGGACTTGCCCAGTGCAGCCGCAATGTCGTGAGTCGGTTTCAGCCGCAGCACCAGATCTTCCTTTTCACGTTTGATCTTGTGGTCGGCTGTACATTCAGGCGTAAAGTCAGCCACGGCAGCACAAAGGATTCCTGCATCGGCATCTGCATAGGCTGCAGTTGCTGCCTGATACATTTCCTCAGCACTTTCCACATTGATGCGGTGTATGTTCGGGTGGTGAACCTGAAGGCTGACCGGTCCGCTGACGAGAGTGACTTCTGCACCCCGTCCGGCGCAGACTTCTGCCAGTGCATATCCCATCTTTCCGGAAGAATAGTTGCCGATGAAACGTACCGGATCGATTTTTTCGTACGTCGGGCCGGCTGTGATCATAACCTTGCGTCCTTTCAGGTCTTCCTTGCCTGCAAAGAATCTTTCAAGAACTTCAATGATTTTTTCCGGTTCTTCCATTCGTCCTTTTCCTACGAGATGACTGGCCAGTTCCCCGGCAGCCGGTTCGATGATGTGGTTCCCGTAAGAGCGGAGAATATCGAGATTATGCTGGGTTGACGGATGGGCAAACATGTCCAGATCCATAGCCGGAGCGATGAATACCGGAGCTTTCATTGAAAGATATGTGGTGACAAGCATGTTGTCGGCAATGCCGTGAGCCATCTTTCCGATGGTAGAAGCTGTGGCAGGTGCTATGACCATGGCATCGGCCCACAGGCCCAGATCGACATGGCTGTGCCAGGTTCCGTCCCGTTGTGAAAAGAACTCACTGATGACGGGCTTGCTCGTCAGAGCCGACAGCGTGATAGAAGTAATGAATTCCTTGCCTGCCGGAGTGATGACGATCTGCACTTCCGCTCCTTTTTTGATCAGTCCCCGGGTAAGCACGGCAGCCTTGTAGGCTGCAATGCTTCCGGTGATACCTAAGACGATTTTCTTTCCTTTCATCATAATTATTTCAGCAGTCCGCTTTCACGCAGTCTGATTTTGGTTAGTACGTTCTTGGTGTTCAGGGTGAAGTCACCGTTCAGGACCCATCCGTAATAGCCCGGATCGCGTTGCAGAACTTCAGAAACAGGCATTCCCTTGTATTTGCCGAAGTTGAACACTTCCACACCTTTGTCGTCATAGACGATACGTCCTGCAAAGTCAACGTTCTTGTTGTAGCTTGAATACTCAGACAGGAAGTTGATGTCGTTTTCCAATACATCCGGATAATGGTCCAGCTGGGCTTTCAGCACTTCATAGGTTGCCCGCGTGTCGGCTTCCGCAGTGTGTGCGTCCTCCAGGTTCTTGCCGCAATAAAACTTGTAGGCAGCCGAAAGGGTACGCTGTTCCAGTTTGTGGTAGATGACTTGCACGTCAATGAATTTCCGGCGTGTCAGATCGATGTCGATGCTTGCGCGCAGGAATTCTTCTACCAGAACCGGAACGTCGAAGCGGTTGGAATTGAATCCGGCGATGTCTGCACCTTCCAGGTCGCGTGCAATGTCCTTGGCTACTTCCTTGAATGTCGGACAGTCGGCCACGTCTGCATCATAAATTCCATGAATTGCAGATGAAGCTTCGGGAATATGCATGCCCGGATTGATGCGCATGGTCTTGCTTTCCTCGTTGCCGTTTGGATAAACCTTCAGGTAGCAGATTTCGACGATGCGGTCTGTATTGATGTTCGTTCCGGTGGTTTCCAGGTCGAAGAAAACCAGCGGGTTCTTCAGATTGAGTTTCATAATCAGTGACGTTTCAATGTTTGTTTTCTTGTGTTTAGTCGTTCAGCATCATCGGCATCAGCAACATGAGCAGGTCTTCGTTTTCTTCCTGTTCTTCGGGCACGACAACACCGGCGCGTGACGGGTCTGCCAGTTCGATGATGACATTCTGTGAAGCGATGTTGTTCAGAATGTCAATCAGGAATGACGACTTGAATCCGATGCTCATGGCATTTCCGTCGTACTGGCAGATCAGGCTTTCTTCGGCAGATGTGGAGAAGTCGATATCCTGTGCCGAGATCTTCATCATGTTTTCCGACAGACTCAGCTTGATCAGGCTGCTGGCTTGTGAAGAGAAGACAGAAACACGGCGCAGGGCACTGATGAAGCTTGCGCGGTCGATAATGGCTTTATGCGGATTGTTTTGCGGAATCACAGAATTGTAGTTCGGGTATCTTCCTTCGATCAGGCGGCACACCATCCGGTAGTTTTCCAGCGTGAAAGTAGCGTTGCGGTCGTCGAAACCGATCTGCACATCGCCTTGTTCCTTGGGAAGAAGGTTCTTCAGCAGGTTGGCAGGTTTCTTCGGGAGAATGAACGCAGCCTTTTCTTCTCCGTGAGCAGCATAGGTCTTGTTGCGTACCAGCTTATGTCCGTCCGAAGCCACCAGGGTGATGTCCTCGGTTGTAATATCAAAGTAAATACCGTTCATGACGGGGCGGAGTTCATCGTCTGCCGTAGCAAAGAGGCTTCTGTTGATGCCTGTTGTCAGGATGTCTGCTCCCATGACTACCTGTACGGCGCCTTCGTTGAGCTCGGAAGCCTGCGGGTATTCGTCTGCGCTTTGTCCCATCAGACTGTATTTACCGTTCTGATACTGTACGGTAATTTCCAGATTGCTGGAGTTGATCTGAAAGCTCAGGGGCTGTTCCGGGATTTCCTTCAGTGCTTCGAGCAGTGTCTTCGACGATACAGCGAAGCGTCCGTCTTCTTCGTAGTCGCTTACTTCGATGGAAGTGGAGAGGGTTGTTTCATTGTCAGAAGCGGTCATCGACAAGGTTCCGTCCTGCAGTTCGATCAGGAAACAGTCCAGAATCGGCAGGGAGTTTTTAGAGTTGATGACACGGCTGATAGCCTGTAAGTGGCTGAATAAAGCGGTACTTGAAACAATAAACTTCATGTTTTTATTTGTTTTAAATTTCTATGTTCTTTTCGTTCACAGGTTGCTGTTTAAGGGCTTTTGACTGGCCCTATTTAACTGCCAAAGTTACGAAAAGATTGCGTATGCATCACAAAAAAACGGTCGAAAAATTAGTTTACTTCTTGAGAAAAGCGTAATTTCGTAACCAAATTTAAACGTAGAATTATGGAATTAGCAGGAAAAGTAATTGCGGTTCTCGAACCGAGGGGCGGTGTCTCCAAGAACGGGAACGAATGGAAAGTGCAGGAGTATGTCATCGAAACCCATGACCAGTATCCGCGCAGAATGTGTTTTGACGTTTTCGGTGCAGACAAGATACAGCAGTTTAATATTCAGGTGGGCGAAGAACTGAATGTATTCTTCGATATTGATGCCCGTGAATGGCAGGGACGCTGGTTCAACAGTATCCGTGCATGGAAGGTAGAGCGTGTGAATGCTGATGCACAGCAGATGCCTCCGATGGATGCACCTTTCCCGCCGCTGAATGCCGCTCCGGCAGCTCCGGTGGACTTCTCGTCTTCAGACGAAAAGGACGATCTGCCTTTCTGATCAGACTGTCGTAACGTGCTTGTATTCAAGGCAGACAGAAGATAAAAAAAGACTTCGGCGTTTTGATGAAAACGCCGAAGTCTTTTTGTTTAAACGCCGAAACGTTTTTTAAAAAGCCCGAAGCCTTCCGGAAACCGGCCGTGACAGCCGGATATCTCTTTGCCGGAAAGTTGGCTTTCTGTATCAATCGACCGCACGATTCCGGTGCGTCTTTATGAGGCTTAAAAAAGAGACAGGAGGAAAGCCGGTCTGGCTTTCCTCCTGTTTCTTTGATGGAATTTATGAGTTCATGCTCATCAGAAATTCTTCGTTGTCTTTTGTCTTTTCCAGCCGGTCCTTGACAAAGTCCATAGCTTCTATCGGGTTCATGTCTGACAGATACTTTCTCAGGATCCACATGCGGTCGAGCGTAGTCTTGTCGAGCAGCAGGTCGTCGCGTCTTGTGCTGGAAGCAACGATGTTTACAGCCGGGAAGATACGCTTGTTGCTCAGGTTCCGGTCGAGCTGGAGCTCCATGTTACCTGTACCCTTGAACTCTTCGAAGATTACTTCGTCCATCTTCGAACCGGTGTCGATCAGGGCGGTAGCGATAATGGTCAGTGAACCTCCGCCTTCAATGTTGCGGGCAGCACCGAAGAAGCGTTTGGGTTTGTGCAGTGCATTGGCGTCCACACCACCGGAAAGAACCTTGCCGGAAGCCGGAGATACAGTGTTGTATGCACGGGCCAGACGGGTGATAGAGTCGAGGAAGATGACAACATCGTGACCGCATTCTACCAGTCTCTTGGCTTTTTCCAATACGATTCCGGCGATCTTCACGTGGCGTTCTGCCGGTTCGTCGAAGGTAGAAGCGATGACTTCTGCGTTGACGCTGCGTGCCATGTCGGTTACTTCTTCCGGACGTTCGTCGATGAGCAGCATGATCATGTAGACTTCCGGATGATTGGCTGCAATGGCGTTGGCAATGTCCTTCATCAGGATGGTCTTACCGGTTTTGGGCTGTGCCACGATAAGCGCACGCTGTCCTTTACCGATAGGAGCGAACAGGTCTACGACACGTGCCGAGAGATTGTCGTCGTATCCTTTGCAGAGTTTGAACTTTTCGTCGGGGAAAAGCGGAGTCAGGTGATCAAACGGAACGCGGTCGCGGATGAGGCTCGGGTCGAGTCCGTTGATTTTGGATACTTTCACCAGCGGGAAATATTTTTCTCCTTCCTTGGGCGGGCGGATGGTTCCGTCTACTACGTCACCGGTCTTCAGTCCGAAGAGTTTGATCTGTGACTGTGAAACGTAAATATCATCCGGTGAAGAAAGGTAGTTGTAGTCGGATGAACGGAGGAATCCATATCCGTCAGGCATGATTTCAAGAACGCCTGTACCTTTCAATATATCATCAAATTCATAAGGCTTTTCTGCCGGTTTTTCCGGTTGCTGGGGTGCGGCCTGCTGGTTGGTGGAAGGGTTGTTGGAAGGAGTTGCCGCTGCAGGCTGGTTATTATTGTTGTTTTGCGCCTGGTTCTTGTTGTTGAACCGGTTGTTCTGGCGTTGTTGGCGGTTCTGGAATTTATTGTTTTTATTTTCCTTGGTCGGCGCTGCAGGAGCTTCCACTTTGGTTGCTTCAAATTTACCGAGCAGTTCTGACGGCAATTCAAATTTTTCAGAGGGAAGGTCTTCGATAGGAATAAAATCGCTGTTGTTGCTCAGGTCGAGTGCCGGAAGTTCCATGTCATCGTCAGCAACGGGAACCGGAATGCTTTTGGTTTCTTCTTCTGCTTGTGTGGCTTGTGCTTCTTTGATCAGGGTTGATTTGTTTTTGCTTCCCGGTTTTCTGCCGCGTTTTGCTTTGGGCTTTTCTTCCGTGGCCTCTGCCGCCGGAGCCTGGTTTTCTGCTGGACTTTCTGCAGGAGCAGCGGGAGCTGTCTGTGGAAGTTCGTCTTTGAACAATGGGGCAGGAGCGGGTAATGCCGGGGTGTTTGCTTCCAGTTTCTGTGCTTTGTCTTTGGTTGCGGTGTACACCTTATCGCCTTCTTTCTTTACGCTGATGCGTGATCTTTTACGAGGCTGGCCTTCTTTCTTCTCTTCCCCTGATTTAGCCGAGGCTGCTTTCTTTGTGGCACCGACAATGGCCTGTTCGTCCAAGATCCGGTAGACTAAGTCTTCTTTGCGGAGGGATTCGGTTTTAGTCAGACCCAACTCTTTGGCAATCTGTTGCAACTCGGATAAATCCTTGTCATTTAGTTGAATGATATTATACATAAGTATCGTGTAATGAATTTATAGGTAGCCAGCTTACGCGTATCAGCATGACTTGGACATGCTTCACAGGGCTTCTGTGCGGATTTACGCTTCAAAGGCTACTGATTAAAATGATAGTTTTAATTCTTTGTTTGATAAAAATTGTTGGAGTATACAGCATAAATGTGCTTGTGTAAGCGTCGTTATGCTTTTACGAGGACAAATATACGCGTTTTTTGTGAAATAGAATAACTCTTGGCCATTTTTTTTGTGCTTCTGTCGTTTGATTGAAAGAAATGTGTTACTTTAGCCGTTGAAAGTTTTATTTATAAATAATAATTAAAAACATGAAGAAAGTTATTTTTACAGAAAAGGCTCCGGCTGCCATCGGACCTTACAGCCAGGCTATCGAAGCTAACGGAATGGTGTTCCTGTCCGGACAGATCCCTGTAGATCCTGCTACGGGAGAGTTCGTTGAGGGAGGTATTACCGAACAGACAACTCAGGTGTTCGAAAACATCAAGAACGTATTGGCTGAAGCAGGACTGACCACTGCTAATATCGTGAAAACAACTGTTTTCCTGGCTGATATGTCCCTGTTTGCTGAAATGAATGCCGTGTATGCCAAATATTTCGACGGTGAATGCCCGGCTCGTTCTGCAATTGCCGTAAAAGGCCTGCCGAAAGGAGCTCTGGTAGAAATCGAGAGCATTGCGGTAAGATAACAACCGTATTTCTGCCTGTAGTCTTTTCGGCAACGTAACCGGTCGGGGATTGTACGAGAGACTGCAGGCGGATTTTTTTAGGGGTTGAAGAGTTGTTGTTTTGAATTAAGTATATATGAAACTGGACAAGACGCTGTTTAATACAGTGAACAAATGGAAACTGGCAACATGCCTTTTGGCTATTCTGACAGTTCTGGGCTCTTCCTTATATATATATCGGCTGGAGCCGTTTTCTTCGGGGATAGAAATATCCAATGAACTGGGAGGGAATATCTTCCCGGTAACGCTGCTCTCTACGGCAACGACTGATGCTAATCTGATTGTTCCTGCGGATACCAATTATCTGGGCAATCCGAAATCGTGTATTGCCGTTCGCGTGAAGAACGAGCATGCCAACAGTAAGCTTCGTGTGGAAGTGGCCGAAACTCCTTTCTTTGCATATTCGGTATCGGAATTCATTCTTCCGGAGTCGGGAAAGGAATATTGGGTGTTTCCGGACATAATCTGGAACTACGATGCCCTTCGGGAAAACGAACAGGCCGTACCGGTGACGGTTTCAGTGAAAGCCGAACTGAACAGACGTGCCCTGCGGGGAGGAGTACATACATTTTCAGTGCGAAGCATCAATGAATGTTTGTTGGGCTATATTGACAGCCGGATGAAGTTTCACGACACGGGACAGTTTTTTGCAGCTTATGTGAATGAAGACAATCCTCAAATAGACCGTCTTCTTCGTGAAGCGCTTGATTCCCGTATCGTGAACCGTTTCTGGGGATATCAGAGCAAGAGTGTCGATCTGGTAGACAAGCAGGTATATGCTTTGTGGTATGTGTTGCAGAAGCGTGGGTTTAAGTACAGTTCCATCAGCAACAGCAGTCTTTCGTCGAACGTTGTCTTTACGCAGCGTGTCCGTACTTTTGACGATGCGCTGCTCTCGGCACAGATCAACTGCGTGGACGGCAGTGTGCTTTTCGCTTCATTGCTGAAAGCCATCAACCTGAATCCGGTATTGGTGCGTGTGCCCGGACATATGTTTGTCGGGTATTACACGGATGCATCTCACCGGAATATTCATTTTCTGGAGACGTCTATGATCGGTGATGTCAACCTGGATGACTTCTTCCCGGAAGAGAAACTGGACTCCACCATGATGGGCAAGTCGCAGGAGAGTGTTTCCCGGCTGCTGTTCGAGAAGTCGAAAGAATATGCTACACGCATCTATAAGGAAAATGAGAAACTGATCCATTCGGGTAAGGTGAACTATATGTTTCTGGAAATAGACAAGGTGACCCGTGCTTATGTACAGCCTGTCGGAAAATAATGTTTTATGAAACTGATTTATTTATATCATAGCGGATTTGCCCTGCTGGGTGATGACTTTACACTGATTTTTGACTACTGGAAGGATTCGGAGTCGGATGGAGACGGTATTCTCCATCGGGAACTTCTGAAGCGTCCGGGCCGTATGTATGTGTTTGCGAGTCATGCCCATGCGGATCATTTCAATCCGGAAGTTCTTTCCTGGCACCTTCAGCGTCCGGACATTGTGTATCTGCTTTCGCAGGATATTCAGGCCCTGCATGAAGCGGAACAGGCGGAGGCGGTGTGGCTGAAGCAGGGAGATTCTTATTCGGACGAGCGCTTGTCGGTACATGCCTTTGGCTCGACGGATGTGGGAATCTCTTTTCTGGTGGAAGTGGATGGCCGGAAAATCTTTCATGCCGGCGATCTGAACAACTGGCACTGGATGGATGAATGTGAAGAAACTGAATGGAGAGGCTATGAGCATGCCTTTCTTCAGGAACTGCAGTTGATCCGGAAGTATACTGAAACTGTGGACGTAGCGATGTTTCCTGTCGATCCGCGTCTGGGAAAAGAATACATGCGGGGGCCGCAACAGTTTGTGGAAATGATAAAAACTTTTATCTTTGTACCGATGCATTTTGATGAGGCTTATGCCAGAGCTGCGGCTTTTCGTCCGTTGGCAGAAGCGGAAGGTGCACGGATGATTGCGCTGGAACGGCGCGGTCAGTGTGAAGAAATTGAATGTGAAACTCTGATTTAAAAAGATTATAGCGATGAATATAAAAGGAAGATTTGACCACTTTAATATCAATGTGACAGACTTGGAACGCAGTATCAAATTTTATGAAACGGCTCTGGGATTGCACGAGTCTCACCGCAAACGGGCGGAAGACGGTTCTTTTGTTCTGGTTTATATGACCGACGGTTGCAGCGGATTTATGCTGGAGCTGACCTGGCTGCGTGATCATTCCGAACCGTATGAACTGGGTGAAAACGAGAGTCATCTCTGCCTGCGTGTAGACGGTGATTACGAGGAAGTGCGTAAGTTCCACAAGGAAATGGGTTGCGTCTGCTTCGAGAACGAGCAGATGGGACTTTATTTCATCAACGATCCGGATGATTACTGGATTGAAATTCTTCCGGCAAAATAAGTCGGAAAAACTTCTGCGTGAATCATAAAATATTGTTCTGAACATTCAAAATAGATTGCATTATGAAATACATTTCTCCGGGTTCCTGGTTTTCTTTGGAATATCCGAACGACTGGCGTGAGTTTGAAGATGAGGAAGACAGCTTCCTTTTTTATAATCCTGAAAAATGGAATGGAAATTTCCGGATATCCGCTTATCGGGGAAAATCCGCAAAATATGCTCAGGACTGTATGGCGGACGAACTTCAGCAGAATCAGTCTGCCCGACGTGAGCAGGCAGGTCCCTGGGCATGTGTATATTCGGCAGAAACATTTCAGGAGAACGGTGCCTGGTATACGTCGCATATCTGGCTGACAGGCAAGGGAACTATCTCTGTGGAATGCTCTTTTACGGTACCTAAAGGGGAAAGTCCCCGTATGGCAGAAGACATTATCCGTTCGCTGAAGGTACGTGAGGAAAATGAACCTTTGTGGAAAGAGGTGATTCCGGTGCGTGCGCTTGAAATCAGTGTGATCAATGAATGTTACGATTGGGCGGTGTCTACGATCAAGAAACAGCTGACTAAAGATTTTACGGCCATGAAGCAGGACGTGGAAAGTATTCAGCGTTTGCTGGACAGCGGCCGTTTCAATAAAGGACAGCGGGCTGCCTGGGAAAGTTTTGGTATTGCTTTCGGAACCATCCTGGTCAATGAGATGGATGGAATGGAATGGGTTACGGTCATTGACGGAAAGAAAGAGTATCCGGCATTGCGTTTCGGAGATTCTTCCGTAATGGTTTATCCGCTTTCACTCATCTGGGATTATGTGAAGAACGGAAAACCGTGTGACCTGAAGGCTGAATATGCCCGCATTGAATCGGAAGTAGAAAAAGTGTTGAATGACTGATTCCGGAAAATAGGCCGTTCAGGTATCTGGAAAATACAGGAATGGCAGCATTTACCCTGAATTTTTTGAATAGAATAAATGACGCCTTATTTACAAGTAGAAAAATTAACGAAATCGTTCGGTGATCTGGTTTTGTTTCAACAGATTTCATTCGGTATTGCGGAAGGACAGCGTATCGGACTGATCGCCAAGAATGGTTCCGGCAAGACAACTTTGCTGAATATCCTTTCCGGAAAAGAAGGCTATGACGAAGGAAAGATCACCTTCCGGCGGGATCTGCGGGTAGGTTATCTGGAGCAGAGCCCTGTTTATCCGGGAGAACTGACCGTGCTGGAAGCCTGCTTCTATCACGGTACTCCTGTGGTGCAGCTGATCAAGGAATACGAAAGCTGCATGGAGACTCCGGGACATCCGGGACTGGAAGACTTGCTGGACCGGATGGAACATGAGAAAGCATGGGATTATGAACGCCGGGCCAAGCAGATCCTTTCGCAGCTGAAGATACGTGACTTTAATCAGCAGGTCAAGTATCTCTCGGGGGGACAGTTGAAGCGTGTGGCACTGGCCAATGTCTTGATTACCGAACCTGACCTGTTGATTCTGGATGAGCCGACCAACCATCTGGATCTGGATATGACGGAGTGGCTGGAAGAGTTTCTGAACCATGAGAAGGTCAGTCTGCTGATGGTTACTCATGACCGTTACTTCCTCGACCGTGTCTGCTCTGAAATTATCGAGATCGATAACCGGCAGATCTATTCCTACAAGGGAAATTACAGCTATTATCTGGAAAAGAGGCAGGAACGCATTGATGCAACGAATGCGGAAATTGCCCGGGCCAACAATCTTTACCGGACGGAACTGGAATGGATGCGTCGGATGCCGCAGGCCCGCGGGCATAAAGCCCGTTACCGGGAAGAGGCTTTTTATGACCTGGAGAAGGTGGCAAAGCAGCGGGTTTATGACCAGAACGTCAAGCTGGATGTCAAGGCTTCCTATATCGGTTCAAAGATTTTTGAAGCAGATCATCTTTACAAGAGTTTCGGCGATCTGAAGATCCTGAATGATTTCTCCTACATCTTTTCCCGCTATGAGAAGATGGGTATTGTGGGAAATAACGGAACGGGAAAATCTACGTTCATCAAGATTCTGATGGGCATTGAGAAGCCGGACAGCGGTACGCTTGATATCGGTGAGACGGTACGGTTCGGTTATTATTCGCAGGAAGGACTTCAGTTTGATGAACAGATGAAAGTGATCGATGTGATTACAGATATTGCAGAGGTCATTGAGCTGGGCAACGGCAAGAAGCTGACTGCCTCGCAATTTTTGCAACATTTCCTGTTTACTCCCGAAACACAGCATAACTATGTTTACAAACTGAGTGGCGGGGAACGCCGTCGGTTGTATCTTTGTACGGTGTTGATGCGTAATCCGAATTTCCTGATTCTGGACGAGCCTACCAACGACCTGGATATCGTTACCCTGCAGGTGCTTGAAGAATATCTGCAAAGCTTCAAGGGATGCGTGATTGTGGTGAGCCACGACCGTTATTTCATGGATAAGGTGGTCGACCATTTGCTGGTGTTCCGCGGACAGGGAGATATCCGTGATTTCCCGGGCAACTATTCTGATTATCGGGACTGGAAGCGAGAGAAGGAAGTTCACGAGAAACAGGCAGCCAAGCCTCAGGAAGACAAGACGAAGAAAGTCCGTCTGAACGACAAGCGTAAACTTACCTTCAAGGAAAGAAAGGAAATGGAACAGCTTGAAGCGGACATTGCTTCTCTGGAGACAGAAAAGAAAGAGGTGGAGGACGCTTTGTGCAGCGGAACTCTGGATGTGGAGAAACTGACGGAATACTCCAAACGTCTGCCTCTGATCAATGAAGAGCTGGAAGAGAAAACAATGCGCTGGCTTGAGTTGAGCGAAATTGAAGGATAAAGACAAGAAACTTTTCAGGAAAGGATTTCAGTGGAACGAACGGGTTGATCCGTTCCGGAAGCTGAAATCCTTTTTTTATTTTATTGAAGTGAATGTAAGAACCGGTGCAGGCCGTTTTTTCTTAAGGACAGAATGGAAATGTTAAGGAAAGTGTTTTTAACTGTCTGAATCAGAAAGGAATGAAAAAAATATTGTAACTTTGCGCCCGTTATTTTTCAAGAAATTATCTTATGCGTCGAATCATCTTATCTGCTTTTTTCTTTTTTCTTCCCGGAATGTTGTTTCGGGCAGGCGATCCTTTGCGCGATGCGGAACGCAATGACCTGAAAACTGTTGTGGAAGCTGATGCATCAGTCAGTCTTTACCAGGCAATGGGACTGGAGGGAATAGTGAGTCAGGAAGCTTTCCGGCAGGCAGTGGCCGGATATAAAAAGATCAAGGACAGGAAGCGGGATGTGCTGACGCTCATTGATTTTTCCAAGCCTTCGACCGAGAAACGCCTGTTTGTCTTCGACATGAAAAAGCAAAAGTTACTGTTTGCATCGGTTGTTTCTCACGGAAAGAACAGTGGAGAAAACTATGCGACTTCCTTTTCCAATGAATATGGCTCCTATAAGAGTTCCCTGGGCTTTTATCTGACCGGAACTACTTATCAGGGAAAAAACGGTTATTCTCTTATCCTGGATGGACTGGAGAAAGGTGTCAATGACAAAGCCCGGGAGCGGGCCATCGTGATGCATGGAGCAGCGTATGCCGATCCTGCTGTTGCCAGCAGGGGCGGAAGACTGGGACGGAGTTTCGGCTGTCCGGCTGTTCCCCAGAAGCTTTCCCGTCCCATTATTGATGCCATCAAGGGAGGAAGTGTGATGTTCATCTATGCAGGAACTCCGGATTATCTGGCACAGAGTTCTATTTTGAACGACAACGGTTTGATGTAAACCGATAATAAACGAATCCGACCAGATCGGCCAGTGCCCAGCCGATGGGGATGGACCACCAGATGCCTTTTACTCCGATTGCCGGAATGGCTGCCAGAATGTAGGCCAGTGCTACGCGCGTACCCAGTGAGAATATGGTCAGAACCACCGACATTCCCGGCATACGTACAGCCCGGTAATATCCGTACAGAAGGAACAGATAGCCGATTCCCAGATAGAAACTTCCTTCAATATACAGGTAGTCCATGCCGATGCGGATAATCTCTTCTTCCTGAGCCGAAACAAAAAGCTGCATCAGAGGTCGGGCAGCTCCTGTGATAAGAACGGAAAGCAGCAGGCAGAAGATGGTGGTGACAAGAACGGCACTGCGGATTCCTTTCCGGATACGTTCGGTTTTCCCGGCTCCGAAATTCTGCGCAATGAAGGTAGAAAAAGCATTTCCGAAATCCTGTACGGGCATATAAGCAAACGAATCTATTTTAACGGCAGTGGCAAAGGCAGCCATTACTCCTGTACCAAAACTGTTGACAAGTCCCTGTACCATCAGAATTCCCAGGTTCATGATGGACTGCTGGATGCAGGTCAGTGAAGAGAACGACAGAATCTCACGCAGGCTTTTCCGGTCGTAATGCAAATCTGATCTTTGCAGGCGGAAAAACGGGAAATGGTGTAGGGTATAAAAGCAAAGCCCGATGGCTGCAACGTACTGTGAAGCGACAGTGGCTACGGCAACCCCCGTTACTCCCCATTGAAATCCCAGAATAAAAAGGAAGTCCAGTCCGATATTGAGCACCACGGAAACAGCCAGAAAGAGCAGGGGAACCACAGAGTTTCCTACGGCTCTCAGCAGGTAGGCATAGTAATTGTAGAGGAAGGTTCCGGGTAATCCCAGGAATATGACGATCAGATAATCATACATGACTTCTTCCAGTTCAGGTGGAGTCTGTAAGAGTCGGATGATAGGATGGATGCCCAGTATCACCAGGATATTGATCAATAAAGTAATTCCTCCGATCAGAAAAAGGGAAGTCAGCAGGCTTTGTTTGATTCCTGCATAGTTTTTGCCGCCAAACTGCAGGGAGACAACCGCCCCGCCTCCCATACACAGGCCGATAAAGATGGAGGTAAGGAAGACCATGAGGGTATAGGCAGAGCCGACTGCGGCAAGAGCCTGGGCTCCCAGGAAGCGTCCGACAATCAGGGTATCTGCAATGTTATAGCATTGCTGGAGCAGATTGCCGAGCATGAGCGGAAAGGCAAAGCGGAGCATACTTCCGGTGATGCTGCCGCTGGTCAGGGAATGAGAGGATGGATGAAAGTTCATGAAGGCAGGTTGTTTTGTGGTAAGATAATGGTAAACTTGCTGCCTTTCCCTGGTTGCGACTGTACCTGGATGCGTCCGTTATGAAGGGTGATGATCTGTTTGCAGAGACTGAGATCGATGCCCGATCCGGAGGGCTTGGTGGTGAAGAAGGGTACAAAGATCCGTTCGGTTACTTCAGGAAGCATTCCTTCTCCATTATCGGAAACAACCAGCGATATGCCTTCTCTGACGGGCTGGGCACTGATCTCCACGCTTGCGTCCGGCGTATGGATGCAGGCTTCGGAAGCATTCTTCAGCAGGTTGATGAAGATTTGTTCCATCTGAGTCCGGTCGGCCAGGAAGGTGAGGCCGGAAGGTGCTGTGAAGTGAAAGAGGGGAGAAGGGTAGAGCCGCCGCAGGTCGTCGAAGAAGGCCTGAACCGAGATCTGTTCCCTGACGGGAGGAGCAATCCGAGTCAGTTTGCGATAGTTTTCCACGAATTCCAGCAGTCCCTTGCTGCGGCGGTGAATGACTTCCAGTCCTTTCTGTATATGCGTTCGGGTACGTTCGTCGTGTGGATTCTCCCGGCTTCTCTCGCTCAAAGTCTCAGCCAGTGAGATGATGGGGGTGATGGAATTCATAATCTCGTGGGTCAGTACCCGGATCAGTTTCTGCCAGGCTTCCATTTCCGTATGTTCCAGGGCTGAATGGATATTCTTCAGGCTGATGATCCACCGTTCTCTTCCTTGCAGGTGGATGACGGAAGAGGCAATGGCCAGATCCATCGGAAGATCCTGAATGGTCAGGTGTGCCACCTGTTGTTTTTTTCTCAATGCTTCCAGCACCTGTCCGGGAAGTTGTTTATGTTCTCCCAGCAGAGGACGGGCGGCCTTGTTCATCCACTCTGCACGTCCCTGATGATCCGTCACGATGACAGCCGTGTCTACTTTGTCCAGCAGGTTCTCGTAATATTGAAGTTTCACTTCCTCATCCAGCATGCGGTTGCGGATTCCTTTCAACACTTCCGACAGATCATTGGCCAGTTCCTGCATAGCCCGGTCGCTGAAAGACGGGGAGGCAGTCTGGCTGAAATCGTTCCGTTTCATGCATTCCACGATACGCTGTATCATGGAAGTCTGCCGCATCTGAATGCGATAGAGGCTGAAGCTGGTACCCACCGTCAGCAGAACGGCGGTAATGCTGCAGAACCACATTTCGTGAAGGAAGGCCAGCAGGGCACATGCCGTCAGCAGAACAATACCGGCAATGTGCGTTGTCAGGCAGAAAAGGTAGCGTTTCATAATCCCAGTTTTTCCAGTTTCCGATAAAGTGTATAACGTGTGATTCCCAGAAGTTCGGCCGCACGGCTCATGTTTCCTCCGCTTGCCCGGAGTGCCCTTTCCACTGTACGGCGTTCCACTTTTTCCAGATTCAGTTCTTCATCCTCGTCTTCCTTACGGCTTTTATCCGTGGCAGGGAAGAAAAAATCATCCGGACGAAGCTGGTTGTTTTCACTCAGAATGACAGCCCGTTCCAGTGTATGTTGCAGTTCGCGGACATTTCCCGGCCAGGAGTAGCGCATAAGTTTAGCTTTGGCTTCACGGGTCAGCCCCCGTATCTCTTTCTTGTATTTCCGGTTATATCCGTTCAGGAAATGTTCGGCCAGCAGGAGTATATCCTCTCCGCGTTCACGCAACGGAGGAATATGCAGTTCGATGGTATTGATGCGGTAAAGCAAATCCTGCCGGAACTTTCCTTCCTCTACCAGTTCTCTCAGATTTGCATTGGTGGCACAGATCAACCGGACATTGATATCTATGGGACTGACTGCGCCCAGACGGGTGATGCACCGCTTCTCGATAGCTGTCAGAAGCTTGGCTTGCATGGCCAGTGGCAGGTTTCCGATCTCATCCAGGAAAAGTGTTCCTCCCGAAGCCACTTCCATTCGTCCGGGCTTGGCCTTGCGGGCATCCGTGAAAGCACCTTTCTCATAACCGAAGAGCTCACTCTCAAACAACTGTTCGGGTATACTTCCCAGGTCAATGGTGATGAAGGCATCTCCTGACCGGGGTGAAAAGTGTTTCAGCAGGCGGGCAACCAGATCTTTCCCCGTTCCGTTTTCTCCCAGGATCAGAATGTTGGCGTCAGTGTCCGACAATTTATAGATGGTTTCCTTGACTTTCGACATAGCCGGTGAGTTACCGATCAGTTCGGGAATGGTCTCATCGCCTTTCAGGGCACTCACCTGTTCCTGCAGACGCCCGACTTCCTTGCGGGACAGACTCAGCTGAATGGCCGAAGAAAGGGTTGCCAGCAATTTTTCCTTTTCCCAGGGTTTGGAGATAAAATCAGTCGCTCCTGCCTTGATGGCTCTGACGGCTTTGTCCGTATCTGAATACGCCGTCATGAAGATGACCACAGCCTGCGGATCCAGATGCTGGATCTGTTCCAGGCAATCAAATCCCTCTTGTCCGCTGATGGCATCGCGCCGGAAATTCATATCCAGCAGAACAACATCGGGATGAAAGGTCGTCATGAAATGTTCGATGCGGGAGGGCTGTGTGGTTACTTTAATTTTTTCTACATAAGGTTCCAGCAGCAGGTTGAGCGCAAAGAGCACGTCCTCGTTGTCGTCAATAATCAGTATTTTTCCTTTTTGTTCCATGTGTTGTAGGTTTTCCTTCGCAAAGTTACATTTTATTTTCATGTGTTGTATGTGCGTATTCGCACCAAATTTGTGCGTATCCGCACACCTTTTTGAAAGCGTATTTTATGAAACTTTCTGTATTTTAGTTAATTATCGTTGTGGCACGGTTTTCGCAGTTCTATTTTATGAAAATGTATGTAAAAGTATACTGTATGAAGAATTATTGGATCGTTTTACTGATTTGTTGCCCGCTTGTACTGATGGGGCAGGAACGGCAGGTGCTGACCTTGCAGGAATCCATCCGGATTGCACAGGAACATTCACCTGAAGCACAGGCAGCCCGTCATACCTATCGGGCAGCTTATTGGAGCTACCGTTCGTTTCGCGCCAATTATCTTCCTTCGGTGAATCTGAGTTCTTCTCCTTATCTTAACCGGCAGATCAATAAGGTAACCCAGCCTGACGGAACGGAGCTTTACCTTCGTCAGAACCAGCTGATCACCGATCTCAATCTGGAGATCAACCAGAATATCTGGTTTACGGGAGGAAGTCTGTTTCTGTCGGCCTCGGCGCAGCGTATGGATGAGCTGGAAGGAAAAACAACAGCGTATAACACACAGCCGTTCACTATCGGCTACCAGCAGTCTCTGTTTGGGTACAACTCCCTGAAATGGGACCGGCGTATTGAGCCTCTCCGCTTCCGGGAAGCCAAGAAGACTTATGCGGAAACACTGGAACTGATTGCCTCAAAAACCAGTGAACTGTTTTTCGATCTGGCTACGGCACAGGCCAATCTGGATATTGCCCGGTCAAATTATGCATCGGCAGATACCTTGTACCGGTATGCCCGCGGACGTTATGACATCGGTAACATTACGGAAAATGAAATGCTTCAGCTTGAGGTCAACAAGCTGAATGAGGAGACCAATGTCATGAAAGCTCAGATTGAAGTGGAAGACGCTATGCTGACTTTCCGTTCTTTTCTGGGCATACGTGGTGACGAAAAGCTGCAGGTGATTCCGGAGGACAGCGTTGCAGAGTTTGAGGTATCGCTGGATGAAGCCTTGAAGCAGGCCTATGAGCATAGTCCCGAAATAGACTCCTATGAACGGAAGAAACTGGAAAGCCGCAGTCAGCTGGCTTCGGCAAGGGCCAATGCCGGACTTAAAGCCGACCTGTATCTGCGGTTCGGTTTATCGCAGACTGCTGAACGGTTCAACGAATCTTTCCGGGATCCCCTGGATCAGCAATACGTCAGTCTGACCTTATCTCTGCCGATTCTTGACTGGGGACGCGGACGGGGTAAAGTGCGTGTTGCGAAGTCAAACGTGGAACTGGTCAACACACAAGTCGGGCAAGCTGTTACAGACTTTGAACTCAATGTACGGAAGATGGTCCGGCAGTTTAATCTGCAGGCTTATCAGGTACGTGTGGCATCCAAGACAGACCAGACCGCCTGGCGGCGCTATGAAGTGGCACGCCGGATGTACCTGATGGGCAAATCGACTGTACTTGACCTGAATGCAGCCACAACGGAAAAAGATACGGCACGACGAAACTACATTGCAGCCTTGAGGAACTATTGGACCTTATATTATGGCCTGCGCAGCATGACACAGTACGATTTCCAACGCAATTTGCCGTTGGCCGAGTGTCTCCCTGAAATTTAAAAACCTGCATTAAATGAAAAACGACTATGGATATTAAACTGGAAAAAAAAGCATGGTACATCCGTTACCGTTATTACCTGGCCGGAGGCGGACTGGCAGTAGCAGGTCTGGTGTATGTCATTGTGCTGGCGCTCTCTCCGCACCGCCTGCGGATTGATGCCGAAAATGTACGTATGGAAGAGGTGAAACACACCGATTTCCTGGAATATGTAGATGTGGAAGGAGTGGTACAGCCCATACTGACCTTGCTGGTCAATACGCGGGAGGCAGGAAATGTAGAGCGTATTGTAGCCGAAGAAGGCAGTCTGATGAAACAGGGCGATACGATTCTGATCCTGTCGAATGCCCACCTGATGCACGATATCGAGGATCAGCGGGACGAATGGGAAAAGCAGCGCATCTCTTATCAGGAGAAAGCTCTGGAGATGGAGCAGAAGACTTTAACTCTCCGTCAGCAGTCTCTTCAGGCGGCTTATGATCTGAACAAGCTGAAGAAAAATTTTGAACTGGAGAAAGAAGAATATGCCATGGGTATCCGGAGTAAGGCCCAGCTAGAGGTGTCGGAAGATGAATTCCGTTACAAGACCGAGTCAACCCGCCTGCAGATGGAAAGTCTGCGAAGCGATTCAGCCATGACCGTAATCCGGAAAGAACTGCTTCGCAACGACCGGGAAAGGGAATACAAGAAACTGGAACGTTCGTTGAAGCGGATGGAAGATCTGGTGGTTCGTGCTCCGCTCGACGGTCAGCTGAGTTTCGTCAAGGTGACTCCCGGCCAGCAGGTTGCTGAAGGAGAAAATATTGCGGAAGTAAAGGTGCTGGATCAGTTCAAGATCCACACGTCGCTGAGTGAATACTATATTGACCGGGTGACGACCGGACTTCCCGCCACCATTATCTGGCAAGACAAGAAGTATCCGCTGAAAGTGAGCAAGGTGGTTCCTGAAGTCAAGGACCGCACCTTTGAGGTTGATCTGGTATTTACCGGAGAGATGCCCGACAATGTCCGGCTGGGGAAAAGCTTCCGGGTACAGATCGAGCTGGGACAACCTGAACAGGCTGTCGTTATTCCCAGGGGAAATTTTTATCAGCAGACCGGCGGACAATGGATTTACAAGCTGAACAAAGACAAGACACGCGCCGTGAAAGTACCGGTTGTCATCGGCCGTCAGAATCCCTTGCAATATGAAATTACCGAAGGTTTACAGCCCGGAGATTGGGTTATTACGACAGGATATGATACCTTTGGCGACGCAGAAGAACTGGAAGTGAAATAAACGATAAAAATAAATTGAGAAACCCATGAAAACATTTCAATATGCAATGCGCTTTTTACTGCGCGCACGTTCTTACACCTTGATTAATCTGCTGGGACTGGCATTCAGCCTGGCCTGCTGTATTGTGCTGCTCCGTTACATTCACCGCGAATATACGGTTGATGTGCATTGTGTGGATCGGAACGAAGTCTATGCAGTCCGGGTAGATATGGAGGGCAATTCATACTGGGGAGCTTATTCAGTCTATCAGGACAGTATCCTGATTGCTCCGGAGCTGATTGATGTAACTTGTCGCTTCACTCCGCTGGACAATGATTATCTGATCAGCGACGGTCACCGTTACTCTTGTGCGGCATTGGCTACGGACAGTACCTTTTTCCGCCTGTTTTCTTTCCGTACGGTGCAGGGAGAGCAAGACCTGAACGATCCTTCATCGGTTATACTGACCGAGGGTTATGCACACAGACTGTTCGGCAAAGAGAATCCCATTGGCAAAACCATCCGTTATTCCAATGGAAAGGATTTTGTGGTCAAGGGAGTGATTGCCAAGCCCGAGAACAAGGCCTGGCTGAATTTTGATCTTCTCTTGCCTGACACTCCTTCTAATCACTGGGAGCGGATGCCGCTTGAACTTTATCGTTTCGTAGCAGGGGCAGACATGGACCAGATTAACCGCATTGGAAGTTATCCTCGCCGGGTCAATCCGCACTGGCCGGATGATACGCGTATGTACACCTTCAGTCTGGTTCCCCTGAAAGAATGCTATTGGTCTGGACTGAAAACAACGGAGGAGGGGCATATTTATGTCTGGGGCGACCGGGCGCAGCTTCGTATCTTTATCAGTCTCTGTGTACTTCTGTTGCTGACAGGCATTCTGAACTTTATCAATCTTTATTTGATCTTTATGCTCAAGCGTACCCATGAGTACGGCATACGCAGGGTGTTCGGTGCAGGAAAATTCCGGATGTTTTCCCATATTTTTGTGGAGAACCTGCTGCTGTCGGCTTTTGCCGTCCTGCTTGCCTGGGGACTGATTGAACTTACCCGGATACCGGTGGAACACTTCTTTGGGTTCAGTTTTCCCTATACGGCATTCGACTGGCAGCTTTCTCTGGCCCTGCTGTTTCTTTTGCCTTTGGTGGCTTCTCTTTATCCTTATTTCCGTTTTACCCGTATCCAGCCTTCTGTCAGCATACGTTCTGTCAGTACAGGCAACCGTTCGGTACGTGCACGTATGTTTCTGCTGTTCCTGCAATATACAGTAACCTTTCTGCTGGTTGTCATAGCCATCTATTTCAACCGCCAGCTTGATCTGATGCTGCACACGGATCCCGGATACCGGACGGAGAATATTCTGGTGGCCAGTCTTGTACACGAGTCAAAGGATTATTCTTCCTATCCTGATAAGGAAAGTATCGAGGTCCGCAGGAACCGGGTCCGTCAGATTGATGCCATGGTGGGAGAATGTCCGGATATTGACTGCTGGATGGTGGATTATTCCTGCCTGGCTCCGAGTGACTATGGAACCAATTTCATCGGAAAGGACGGTCGCAAGGCTTTTCTGCATATATGGTATGCCAGTCCTGTTTTCTTCCGGCTTTATGATCTTCATGTTGTGGAGGGAAGTCTTCCTTCGCTGACTGGAGATGAGGGAAATGAGGATTATTACGTTGTCAACCGGGCCGGCCTGAAGGCTCTTGGATATGATTCCTGCCAGGGGGCTTATGTCATAGCAGAATCTGACCAGCAAAGAGGCAGCAATCCGAAGCTGCATCCCATTGTGGCAGTCATTGATGATTACTACGACGGACATATCAGTACCGGCGTACGTCCGATGATATTTCAGGTCATGAAACGCTCTTCAGGTGATATCTACAGCATCTCTTTCCGTCCGGGACGTCTGCCGGCAGTGCTGGATTACCTGAAGAAAGTGGAGCGTGAAGCATATGGTATGGAAGAATTTGAGTATATACTTTTTTCCGACAAGGTAAAACAGATGTATGCAGCCGACCGCCAGCTGGCTGTTCTTTACAGTGCATTTGCTTTCATGGCCATTGTGGTTTCCTGCCTGGGACTGTTCGGTATCTCGTTGTTCGACATTCGCCAGCGTTATCGTGAAATAGCGATCCGTAAGGTACATGGAGCACGTCTGTCGGATCTTTACCGTCTGTTGCTCCGGAAATATCTGCTGATTCTGGGCGGAGCATTTCTGATATCCATTCCTTTGTCAGGATATGTTATCCATCTGTACACCCTCGATATGGTGGTCAAGGCTTCACTGAATGCCGGTATTTTCCTGCTGGCTTTGCTTGTGGTCGGCCTGATTTCCATCGGAACCTTGCTCTGGCAAGTCCGTAAGGCAACCCGCATCAGTCCGGCAAATGTAATGAGAAGTGAATAGAATGAAAACTAGAAAAAAGAAGTATTATGATCAGACACTATTTGAAGGTTGCCATGCGCAATCTGTGGAAATATAAGACACAACATTTGATTTCTTTAGCAGGAGTGGGAGTAGCCTTGCTGTGTTTCAGCATTTGCCTTTACCTGGTCCGCTATGTCTACGATCTCGATCATTGTTTTGAGAATTATGACCGGATTGCTGAGCTGAGCCTTTATGAGGAAAATGACAAGGGGGTGTCAATGTCTACACCTGTCACTCTTGCCGAGGAACTGCGTCTGAAGAAGCAGGACGGGATTGAAGCCTTCTGTGTGGTTGACCATCCCTATAGGGAACGGCCTTTCAATGTGGAGGTGAAAGACGGCAAACAGCTGCCTTACACTTTCAATGTGGCAGAGACGGATTCGTCCTTTTTTCAGGTGCTGGCTCCCCAGGTTTTGTGCGGTTCGGCTGCCGTTGCCAAGGTTACACCAAACTCACTGGTCGTGACTGAAAGCATGGCACGACGGGTATATGGTGATATCCGTCAGGCAATCGGAAAGCAGCTGGTGATGACCTGCCGGTTGTCCACTTCGCCCGATTCCACTCCCCGTACCGGCGGCATAGTCTATACCGTACAGGCGGTCATCGCGGATATTCCGATGAACAACAGCATTTCTTTTCTGAGCCGTCTGGATATGTTTAGCTTGAACGATTCAGAAGGAATCATACAGAGCGATGCCCGTTATTCGGTCATCGGTTCGCAAACGTTTGCCCTGCTTCGGGAAGGAGTAACGCCGCAAGACCTGAATGAACAATTCCGCAGGAGCAAGGTGACTCACCATTATTTTGACAGGGACTACAATGTGGCCGTTTATCCGATGGGAGCCAGACTTCTGGAGAAAGGTGCTCTTCCGGTAATAGCTCTGGTGACAGGCATAGCCGGAATGCTGATTCTGTTGGTGGCTTTGCTTAATTTCTATCATCTGATGGTCGGATCTTTCCTGACCCGTGTCCGTGAGTTCTGTATCCGGCAGATGACAGGAGCTACTGCTTCCGGACTTTTTCTTCAGTTGTTTGTACAATCGGCTTTGCTGATATTGCTGGCAGGACTGTTGACTTGCATCTGTATTGAAGTCATGGATCCCTGGCTGCAAATGGAAGTGACAGACATATCCTTACAGATTGATTCCATTGAGCTGATGAAACAGACCTTTGAATATCTGGCAGGTCTGCTGGCTGTTTCTGCTCTGGTCTGCCTGTTTGTTGTGTGGAAGGTACGCCGTATTTCTGTACATACCGGAGTGGTCAGCGGTGTGCGTCGGAGTGGAAAAAGGCGGTTGCGGAATATGTTGCTGGGCATACAGCTGTTTATCTGCTGGATATTCATTTCGCTGGCAGCCGCTCTTTACCTGCAATCGGATATGACAGGACGCACTTTGTTCAACACACTGACCATCCGGGAAAAAGAACAGATTCTGAGTGTTCCGATGGATTTCTCCTTTATGAATGCGACCCAGAAGAAAGATCTGATCCATCAGTTTGAAGTTCTTCCGGGGGTAATGGAGGTACTTCCTTCGGATGTCAACTATCTGAGAGGCATGTCGGGTACGCGTATGTTTACGGAGAAAGGCAACAGGGACAGTTATGTAGCTGTAAATGTCATGCGCATTACGTCGGGTTTCTTCCACTTCATGCACATTCCGATGTTGTCGGGACAATCAGTCCGCGAGCCTGCAGATCTGGTGGTAGATGAAGCATTGTCCAAACGGATCGGAAAGGAAGTTCTGGGAAAACCACTTTATAATTTTGATGAAACGCCCTATCTGGTCAAGGGAGTCTGTCAGACTTTTGTAACCAATGTATACCGCGAGAGCGAAGGATTTATTTTTATGCTGACCGATTTTGATGATTATTGCGGACATTGTTATGTGAAGTGTAAGGACGGACAGGCTGAAGCCGTACGTGAGGGAATCCGGACGATCCTGAAGAAGAATCTGCCGGAAAGTGTGGAAGTCCGGATCGGGACCTTTATGGATGACATAAGTGAATCGCAGGTACTGGAATTCAAGTTGCGTGGGGTTATTCTGTTCTTCTCGGTGGTTGCTCTGGTTATTTCACTGCTGGGAGTCTATTCGGCTGTGACCATTGATACGGAATCTCGCCGGAAGGAAATGGCTATCCGTAAGATCAACGGAGCCGGTGTACGGCAGATCGCAATGCTCTTCGCACGTTTCTATATCATTCTGCTGGCTCTGACAGCTGTACTGGGATTTGCGCTGGTGGAATTCCTGTTGCGTGCACTCAGCGGCATGTATACGGTTTTCTTCCATCACGGAGCAGGTTTTTATCTTTGTATTTTCCTGCTGGTTTCCCTGTTTGTCGCCATCACGGTAGCCTTCCGCATCTGGCAGGTTTCACGGGTCAATCCGGCTGAAGAGATTAAACGGGAGTGACGGAGCGGGCAGACGATCCGGGCTCAATGAGCAGACGAATCGCGTGTTTCATCAGTACGAAACTTGAGTTCCACCAGGTCGAAACAACAGTTCCACCAGGACGAAATAAAAGTTCCACTAAGATGAAATAAAAGTTCCACCTAGTCGAAACAAAAGTTTCATCTGGTCGAAACAACAGTTTTGTCAAGACGATACAGGCAAAACCTTTGCAGAAAGTCTCCGGATCGTTTGTAGAAGTAAGCTCCTTCATGCATTCTGTTGAAAGAAACGGAAGAAATATGAAAGAAACAAATTATATAAGAACGAATCAAATTATGTTAAGATGATATTACACTATTTGAAAGTAGCTCTGCGCAATTTGAGAAAAAACAAGACACAACATTTGATTTCAGCTTTGTGTCTGGCCATCGGGATTCTGACTTTCTCGTTCATGCTGTGTTTTGTGTATACAGTGGGTGAGGAAGAAGAATACATCGGAGGTGAACGGGCTATGAGGCTGATGATCAGTAAAAAGGATTTTGCCGGTGATGTTCCCTGCGTGGAGGAAGATTTCCGGGCACTGAAAAGTCAGACGTCCGGTATGCTGGAAGGTTGGGCCGTTTTCTCTTATGAGGCTGAAATGGAGGTGGAAGTGGTGGAAAAGGACGGGCGCGAAACGCCGTACAAGGTAACTTATAAAGTTGCGACTCCTGCTACTTTCCCTTTCTGGAAACTGCCTCTGCTTTACGGTTCCCGTCTGCCGGAACGGGAAGATGAAATCATTGTTTCCGCTTCCTTTGCCCGCCGGATGGCCGGCAGTGAGAATCCTGTCGGACGGATTGTCCGGCTGGCTTCGCTGACTCCGGCAAATGGTTTTACGGATTATCGCATCGTGAATGTGGTGGCAGAGAAAGAGAAAGGCGGTTCTCCGAGAACGGAATGCTGGTTCCCTCTGGAGATGAAGCCGAGGACCTGGCTGCAGATGTATGCCCTGAGTAAAGAGGGAGTTTCTTCAGAGTCGTTGGAGAAATATCTGGCAGGAATCAGCTGGGTACGTGGAGATGGAACGATGATCGTAGAAGCCAGTTCGCTCAAGGAAATGGCAGAAAACCGGAATACGGATCTGGTCCAGTTTTTCCTGCTCTTCATTTCTTCGCTGATTCTGGTATCGGGACTGATCAATTTCCTGAAATTTACTTTCCAGCAGTTTTATGTCCGTCAGCGGGAACTGGCGCTGCGTAAATGTGTCGGTTCTGGTTCAAAAGGCCTTTTTCTGTTGTTGTTTTTTGAAGTATTTATCATGCTGACCATTGCCTGGTTTCTTTCCTTGCTGATGGGAGAGGTGGTAATGCCGCTGGCCCGTACCTGGCTTCCTGCAGAACACATTTCCTGGTTGTCTGCTTCGGCGGTCTATCGTCTGCACATCCTTGTTTATCTCGGAACTTTGTTGCTTTGTATTCCTCTGTTGCTGATTCCGGTGTGGCGGGTCCGTAAGGTCAGTCTGATCCGTCTGATTCCTGTCACCGGCGGAAAACATGTTTTCCGTTCCCTGATGATCGGCATTCAGCTTGTAGTGTGCATCTTTTTCCTGGGAGCTATGATGGTGGTTCATTTGTCTTATGCCGAACTCTTCGGAAAGACGTATGCCCCTCTGAGTCCTGCTGAAGAAGAACGGTGTCTTTCCCTTTCGGTGAATTCGGAACGTATGCGCCAGAACTGGGATGAGATTCGTTCCGGACTGACCGCCCTGCCGGGTATTGAACGTCTGGTTACACTGGGTGATGAAACTTTGGACAGAAATCAGTTCTCTTATCTGTATACATCTTATGAAAAGGCAGACCATTCAAAGGTGAGTGTTACCGTAGCTCAGGGAGATCCGGCTTATTTTGATTTCTTCCGTATTCCGATGAACGGGAAGCCGATGGAGGCCGACACTGAAGGATATGTTTATATCTGTCAATCCTTTTCAGATCTGTTGCAGACTGAACAGACGGATGGAACAGTGGTACTTGACGGGAGAAGCTATCGGATTGCAGGAGTATATCCGGATCTCTACAAACAGGTAATTCTGGATGGACAGGCCAACCTTTCCGTGTTTTTCCCTTCCTCGCAGGCAGCTTCCTGCCTGTTGAAGATTGCACCCGGAAACGATGTTGATCAGGTGACGGAACAAGTCATTGCGTTGTGTCGCCGGTATGTTCCGGAGACATTACCGCTGGAGATTCACAGGCTGACGGATGTCCGGCAGACACAAGCTGCTACAATCGGGATGATGAAATCTTCCATGGGAGTGTTGGCGCTCATCTGTGTTCTGCTGGTTGTCCTGAGTGTATATTCTTCGGTTACAATGGATGCGGAAGCACGAAGAAAAGAAGTTGCCATACGCAAGATTAACGGAGCTTCTCCCCGGGATATCGGTATATTATTTGCACGCGGTTATGTCGTAATCTTTCTGGTTGCTTTCGTTGTGACTTATCCGGTGCTGAGGCTTGCTATGATTCAGACATTGAGTGATTCCGGTCTGCAGTCCATTTACGGTTGGGGATGGGGAGTGTGTCTGTTTTTTGTAATCGCCTGCCTGATCGGAATGACTGCCTGCTGGCAGATCCTCCGGATTATGTGGTTGAATCCGGTAGAAGAAATCAAGAGAGAGTGAAGCTGGATGGATATGGGACAGCGCAGGTACAAAAGAAATTTGTGAGTGAGATAATCCTTCAGAAGGATTGGAAAAAAGATTATTATTGGTTTTTAGATATTCAATTAAGATGATGATTAAGACAGTAAATTTACAGAAGGTATTCCGCACGGATGAGGTGGAAACCTGGGCATTGAACAATGTGAACATTGAAATTCAGGAAGGTGAGTTTGTGGCTATTATGGGACCGTCCGGTTGCGGCAAGTCTACTTTGCTCAACATTCTAGGTCTGCTGGACAATCCGACAGGAGGAGAATACCGCCTGAACGGGGAGGATGTTTCAACGTATACCGAAGCGCAGCGTACGGCTTTGCGCAAGGGAGTAATCGGATTTGTATTCCAGAGTTTCAATCTGATTGACGAACTGAATGTGTATGAAAACATTGAGTTGCCGTTGTTGTATATGGGTGTTTCGGCCTCTGAGCGCAAACGCAGGGTAGAAGATGCCATGAACCGGATGGCCATTGCACACCGGGTGAAACATTTCCCCCAGCAGTTGTCGGGCGGACAACAGCAGCGTGTGGCAATAGCCCGTGCCGTAGTGACTAATCCCAAGCTGATTCTGGCCGATGAGCCTACGGGTAATCTGGATTCCAAGAACGGTAAGGAAGTGATGGATCTGCTGACCGAACTCAACAAGGAAGGAACCACCATCGTGATGGTAACCCACTCTCAGCATGATGCCGGCTATGCCGATCGCGTCATAAATCTGTTCGACGGTCAGGTCGTGACGGATGTGACCCTATAAGCTCAATGGCCGTGAAAGTCTGTCAGCAAGGTTCCCGGATTCCCGGTCTGACCTTGTTGACAGACTTTTTGCCGGGAGTAAACAAGATAACAGTTTCATTTTGTTTTTATCAATCGAATGAGTACCTTTGAATCGTCTTTGAAAAACAGGCTCTATCAATGTAATCTAATCATTTAAGCATATGATACGGGGCTAAAAACAAAAAGTACCATGAAGTATAAACGGGGAAACAACGATAAAACGCTGATCAGTAGAAGTTTAAACACGAAAACGCCAATAAAGCGACAAAAAACGTTTTGTGACATGATTTGACAACGGTGCAGCAAAATCAAGCGATTTAAACGGGCTTTGATCAATACGCAAGCAATCACACTCAAAAAGCATAAAAAACGGCTTAGAAGGCTTTAAAATAAGGTTTTCTGAGCCGTTTCTGCGTTTTAAAAGCTGCTTGTTTTAAACGATAGATATATTTGTACTCACCGATAAAAACTCTGTTAATTTTGTGTTAAATATATAGTTGCCCATTCATTTGCCCATTAAGTGCCCATTCAGTTTAAAAAACGAAATGTTCTATTTGCCCATTAAGAGCCCATTCAATTTGCGTTTTTTTTGGCTTTAGGTTTGAACCTATATTACATAAAAAATAGGCTAAAATGATAGTATTGGCTTTGAGTTGATACCTATATTACATTCTAAAAATGCAAAGAATAAATTTATTTATCTGATTATTAGTGTATTACAAATAAAAACACTATATTTGTAGTGTATTACAGCTAACAAGGCGGAAGAATAGAACAATTGGTAGTTCAAATATTACATCGGTAATATTGTGTTTGCGGTTCGAGTCCGCATTCTTCCCCGTACAGAGTTTTGGTATTAGTGTTTTTCTTCGGTTTTCTCCCGGTCGTGAGATCGGGAGTTTTTTTATTTCTTCCATTTTCTTTTTCTCATAAAGTCGTTGACTTGTTCTATAATAAACAAGCCAGCTGGAACAGCCAATATTATGACAATAAGATCGATTATATCCATATTAAAAGAACTTTCTTAGGCTGCCCAGAACAGCATACACACGGATAATCATGTTGATTGGTATCTCTTGCTCACAATATTCGTCACTTTTGTTAGACGGAATCAGCCGGATATAACCTTTCTTTTGACTTAATCGTACTCTTTTAACGGTTCGGTATTCTTCTGTGACAATACCGTATATTTCTCCAGCAGGCAAATATTGGATAGGTGTTGTTACTTCACGCAGTGCTATAATGTCGCCGTTGCTGATCTCCGGCTCCATGGAGTGACCAGTAAGGTTACACCAGATAACTCCTTCTTTATTATAAGGTGGATAATTAATATAAAAATCCGGGTTAATAGTCTGATCATTTACAATAACGTCAAAACCTCCGATAAAATCTACATTGTAATAAGGTGATCCTTTATGGTTGATATTACATGTTGGTACAATGTTATTTTCGTTTTTAATAAGCATATCACCTTTACCAGTCAAAAGCCAAACAGGATCCATATCTCGACAATAGTCTAATATTTTAAGGAGAATTCCTTCTCCCATATCGGCATTTCTCTTTTTTTGAACTCCAATATATCCATTAGAAAGACCTATTTCTTTCTCTAAATATGTGGGTTTCAATTCCTTAAATTCTAAATACTGATAAAGTCGTTCAATAGCCTTCATTTTTTATAGAAAAAAGTCGATAAAATATTTGCTTAATTAGACAATTGTCTATACATTTGTGGTGCCTTACAAAACCGAAAGGCGCTGCAAAGATACAAAAAAAACTTATAAACACTTGTATTATGAAAGAAACAAAGGAAATAGCCGTTAGATCAAGCTACGGGAAGACAAATAAATGAGAAACAATAATATCAATACTTAAAAACGAAAATAATATGGCAGAAATCTTAATGAAATACGGCGCTCGCCGTGAATTGGCCAAGAAGTTTGGCGTAAGTGAAGTAACAGTCCGAGATGCATTGAAATTCCGCACAAAAAGCAAAGTGGCAAACATGGTCCGTAAGGCTGCTCTTGAGATGGGAGGATCTCTGATTGGTGCGAAAACTCTCCGTCAGGGAATGGAACACGAAGAAGAACCAAAAGAACAGGAACATGAAGAAGATTGATACTTTGCACTGGCTGCTTGTACTGCTGGCAGCAGTCATTCTGAATTGTTGGCTTGAAGGAACGGCCAACCTGGTGATTACAATTCTGATTTGCATTTCCCTTATACCATTAACTGTTAGACTGGACAAGGAAAGCAGAGTATAACATGGAGCAGCTGGAAGATATGACATTTCTATTGGGTTAATATGGTTTATTGGCTTCCCGTCGGGTTCGAGTCCCGAAGCTGCACAACTAAAATTAAAATATCATGGCTGTAATATTCAATAATCAAGTATGCGTTTACGCTAGCGAACTGATCTCAGTCAATTCCCGCACGGGTATTGGATCTGAGAAAGGTTTTCTGCCGGAAGGGACATACTATTCGAAGGTGAAGCGCGGGCATATTATTGTTGCCCGTCGTGGAGGTGGACAACCGGCCTTGGTATATTTTGACACATTGGAAGAGAGTGTAAAGGTTCAGTACATATCTGCATACGGAGATCCTCACGAAGATGTTGACCGTGTCAAGAAGAGCGTTCTGGAGAAGGAACTTACCTACAATGAAGCTGCATACACCTTCTATTCATCGTATCGCGACGAAGAAGGCAAAGGTCTGAAAGTAGAACGTATTGAGCTGTACACCATGCAGGCGCGTATTCTTGATGCAGTTTTGCGTCTCTACCATGAGAAGAGAAACAGCGTAGGAGACGGATGTACGCGATTCAATGTATGGGATGCGCTCAGTAACCTTGTAAACGATCTGCTGGAGGTGAAAAACAGCCGCGGGGAGCAGCGATATCCGCACAAACTCCCCAAGACAGGGAAAACACTCAAGAGAAAGGCTGACCAGTACGAACTGGAAGGTTTTGTTGCTCTGATCAACAAGAACCATGGCAATACATCCGCTTCCAAGGTGAAGAATGAAGAAACCGAGGCTGTTATGCATAAGCTGCTTAGCCAGCACATGAATCTGAACAACGTACAGATCATGGAACAGTACAACAAGGTGGCATCATTACTGGGTATGCCGATCATCAAAAGCCCTGTCACCGTTGATTCTTACCGCAAGTCGATGGAATCAACCACGATCGGCCATCGGCGCGGCGCTTCTGCATTCCGTAATAAGTATGAAATGCAGATCAAACGCGAGGCTCCCAATACTGCAATGACGTACTGGACACTCGACGGATGGGATGTTGAGCTGGTATACCGCAAGCAGGATATCCGGGAAAAGGTGGTTGACGGAGAGATCAAGCGGACAAAGATCACCACATACACGAATCGTAAATGTATGGTAGTCGTACTGGATGCATCGGCGAAATACCCGATCGGATATGCCATCGGAGACCACGAGTCGCCCGCCCTGATCCGCAATGCGCTTCGCAATGCAGTCAAGCACACCAAGGAGATATTCGGACGGAAGTATATACCGATGCAGTTGCAGAGCGACAACTATCAGAAAAAATTAATGGTTCCCTTTTACGAAGGAATGACCAAGATATACATACCGGCAGCACTGGGTAACGCGAAGAGTAAGATTATTGAGCCATTCTTCAACTATCTGAATAAGACGTACTGTCAGATGGAACTGAACTGGAGCGGTGTCAACATCAATGCAAAACGCGATTCGCAGCCGAATCTGGAGATTCTCAACCAGAACAGACATCTGATCCCCGACGAAGAAGGAGTGATCGAGCAGATTAATCGGATCATGCAGAAAGACCGTGAAAAGAAACTTCCGGATCTGATGAAAGCCTGGGAGAACACACCTGAAGAACGGAAGGTGGCATTCAGCGATGAAGATTATCTGTTCCTGATGGGAGAAACGACAGGACGGACCAACCATCTGACCGGACAGGGACTTGTACTTGAGATGCTTGGCGAACGGCTGTTCTTTGAAACATTTGACATGAATCTACGGAACCACTATAACGAAGACTGGGTGGTGCATTACGATCCCGACGATATGCAGCAGGTGCTGATATGCAATGCTGAGTCAACGCCGTCGCATCGGGTGAAGAAGGAACTTGGAGACTTGAAATTCCTGATGCAGCGCGAGATTAAAATACCGATGGCCTTATGTGACCAGAAGAAAGAACACTTCGAACACCGTGCCAAGGTACAGCAGTATAACAGGGATCTTGAACAGAGATACATCGATACCCAGTCGCGTTACGACGATGTCCTTCAGGGCATGATGAGCCGGTATCCTCAGCTGAAGAGCAACAACCTGCTTGACCGGGCACTGATCGTTGACAGCCGCGGCCAGCACAAGGACCGGCGGTCGGAAGCCAGGGACGCGATACAGGACGCAGAGATTATAGAAGAACCGAAAGAACTGCCAAGACCGATAATTGATGATGACGAAGACTTCGAATGGGAGTCAACAGATATGAGATTTTCAAGATGATTTAAAAACCTTTTAAAATACGAATGATATGGACAAAAAAGCATTAAGAACGTATATTGACAACCTTATTTCACGTGGCAGCTCGGCTGCTGAACTTGCAAGAAGATGTGCTGTTTCCGATACGGCTATGAGCCAGTTCCGTGCCGGAAAGTATGCAGCCAATGACGATACAATTGCAGAGAAGATTGCTTCCGGTCTTTATTTCTTCGAAAATTCGCGGAATGTAGTTGACACGGTGACCAGTTACAAACAGGTCAAGACGGCGTTTCTGGCCGCGCGGAGCAAAAGCAAATGGTACTGCATCAGCAGCCGTTCCGGATCAGGCAAGACTCAGAGCATGATCGACCTGTACAACGTGTGCGGAGATTCTTCAGTTATCTATATCAAATGCCGCAAGTGGTCAAGCCACAAGTTCCTGACTCGTCTGGCAACGGCTATGGGTGAGAAAGTGAACCGCTACATGGACAACGATGATCTGCTTGACATCTGCGCGTCACACATGAACCGTATGGCAGACAAGAAGCCGATCCTGCTGATTGACGATGCCGGAAAGCTTACCCACTCGGCAATGAACTGCCTGATCCCCCTGTATGACGACACATTGGGACGTATGGGATGCCTGGTGGCCGGAACGGAGACACTGGAGAGAAACATCAAGAGATATGTCGGACGTGTGGAAGGATATGACGAAATAGACGGACGTTTCGGCCGCAATTACATTTCCCTGTTCGGTGCTACGAAGAAAGATGTGATATCCATCTGTTTGGCAAATGGCATTCAGGACACGGAGACAGCCGAAATGATCTGGGGAAAGCTTCCGAAATCCAAGAAGCAGCCCAAGCCCGAAGATCCCCGCACATTCTGGTTTGCCGACGATCTGCGAGAGCTGTCCAGCATGATTGATGATGTCGTTATCCGTCAGGAATTCATGGAAGGCAAGTTATGAAGGCGATCAGTATAGCCAACATCGAAGACAGAAGATATAGCTACATTCCTTTTTCAGAAGATTTCTACCAGGCATTCGGGAACCGCGAGAAAACCGGTAACTGGATTGTCTACGGAAAGGCCGGTCAGGGAAAGACAAGGTTTGTTCTTCAGTTGGCAAAGGAATTCGACCGGATAGGATACAAGGTGCTTCTGGCATCGCTCGAAATGGGATTCTGTGCGGATTTTCAGAAAGACCTGCATGACTCAGGAATCAGAAGCAAAGTCCAGAAGATAGTTTTCACGGATGCAATGACGCTGCCTGACCTTGAGGATATGCTGGGGAAACAGAGAAGCCCGGATGTGATAATCATTGACTCGTTGCAGTATTTTGTCAACCAGTACGATGCTACGGCAGAAGGCATCATCGCATTACGCAAGAAGTTCCGAAGCAAGATATTCGTTTACGTGTCTCACGTTGACGGCAAGGAAGTGGAAGGAAAAGCGGCTTATTCTGTAAAACGTGACAGTTTCGTCCGCATCCAGGTGGAAGGCTTTCGGGCCAAATACATAGGACGCGGAAAAGGAGGCCCGGTCGGACATTATACCGTATGGGATGAAGGAGAAGAAAAATATTGGTTACAACATAATAATTCAGAAGATGGAGAAACAAGCGACTAACTCACAGAAACAGATCATTCACCGGTTGAAAAGACAGCTCCGGCTGGATGATGACACCTACCGGGAAATGGTACTCAGCTTCAGCAACGGACGCACCTCTTCTTCAGCCGGACTTACCAGAGAAGAAGCCCGGCAGATGATCAGCCGGATGATTGATCCTGAAGGCAAACAGAAGCCAGAAGAGCAGCGGAAGTACAGACTGGTATGCCGGATTTACCAGACCAGTTGCAGGATATCGGGCCTGAATGCAGCCTACGACAGTAAGGATCCTCAGGAAAGGGAAATGAACATAGCGAAGCTGAATATGTGGCTTCGGCAGTATGGAGCCTGTAAAAAGCCTGTATCGCGTCAAAGTTATGCAGAACTCAATCAGACACTGCGCCAGCTCAAGGCGATGGAAGGAAAGGAGGCTTGATGCAATTGTATTATGAAGTGTACGCCTGTTTAGAAGATATATCAGCATGTAGGAAGGAAGATATCGAAAAACTGATTGAAACAGACAGGCAGGAACAGAGATACCAGCAAAGACTGATGAATAAATCCAAGAAGCCCGTTAAAGGGCCGGCAAAAAGAAAATTAACCTGGCACCGGATCAGAAGCCGATGCTTTTAAATCACAGATTATGGAACAGACAATTGAAGAAATTAAAAATTACATCATGGGTAAAGCCATGAAGTATGCATTCACCGATCAGGTCTACATTTTTCGGGAAGTGGAAAATTTCTGTGGCCAGCAGGCTGATGAAGCAATGAAAATGGAATACGACCTGTCTGAAATGGAGGATATGAACGATGAGTAGAAAAAGATACCGCGTCTGGAGAGCTGTGATAAAAATATGCGGAAGACATATCACAATACGGTGTATGCATGATACGGACAGCCTTCAGGAGATACGCCAGCATTACATGAAACAATTCAGGATCAGCCAGTCTGTCCTGCTTTATTATACCGAATTCAAATAACTTTTAAAACCTATTGATTATGGCAACAAAAAGAACAAAAAAGACAGTAGTAAGCGGAGTAACAAGAGAACAGTACGAACAGGCATTTGCCGAATTTGCGATGGCCGATGCAAAGGCCCAGTCACTCACTGCGAAGATGGACCAGGAGATGACTAAGATCCGCGAGAAGTACGCCGATCAGCTGGCCGAACTGAACGAAACCAAGGATCGTACATTCGAAGTGATGCAGACCTTTGCAACGGAGAACAAGGACGCGCTGTTCAGCAAGAAAAAGAGTCTGGAATCAGCACATGGTATCATCGGATTCCGCACCGGTAACCCGAAGCTGAAGAACCGGAAGGGCTTTACCTGGGCCGCGGTGACAAACCTTTGCAAAGAGTTCCTTCCGCAATACATACGCACCACGGAGGAACTGGCCAAGGACAAACTGCTGGCTGACCGTGATGTTCCGGAAGTTGCAGAACAGTTTGCCAACATTGGCGTAGAGGTGGTACAGGACGAATCTTTCTATGTCGAACCAAAGAAAGAAAGCGATGCAGTCCAGACGGCCTAAGTACAGTTACTCCCGCCGCGGAAATCTATGGATCGTATATCGGAATGAATACACTCAGTCCACATGCACAGGCACTCCCGTCGCGGAGTGCCGATCCAAAGAGGAAGCACGGGATAAGGTTTATGAACTTAATGGATGGAAAAATGAAAAGAAAGTCTAAATGCAAATGGTATGCAATATGGACTGTATACTGTATATTGATTATTCCATTGTTAATTGTGGCTATGTTTGCTTACTTTTTAAAGCTTCCATTTGAATTACTGGTTGAAAGGGTAGAAAAAGTAAAATGGTGGCTTGTGAATAGATATAAACCTGATTGATATGGCTGAATTAACCTTTAGAACCAACATCCGGCGCGACAAGTGGCCTCGCTGGATGAAACAATTACACGAATATATTAGTCGTGTTACTCAAGACAAAGAACTGGAAGCTACCCGCGAAGAATACCAACGCCTGAAAATGATCATGGATGGATACATTAACAGCATCAAGTATAGCGGACACATACGAAGAGCTTCAATACGTGTCTTACTTGGGTTGGATTACGATCAGTTTACCTTGTTTGTGATCAGGAAGAATTTTATTGTAACATGTTACTACATAGAATAATGAATAAACGTAAGAAAATAATAATGTTATTTCTGTCTGTCTTTATTGTATGTCCATTGATAATTATAGGCTATATGCTTCAGGTTTTTGCAGCATTGCTTGATATTCTCGGTTGGATATTCTGGATGGACGGGAGGATGGTGAGGAACAAATGGAGTGTATTAACCGATAAAATTTTGTCAGTATGGAATTAGCGTTAGGCGAAACATTTGAAGTTGATGGACATCTATTGAAGGTTTCTCCAGTAGAAAACGAGTATATGGCATGTGAAGGTTGCTATTATTGTGAGAATAACATTAACTGTTACACAGCGGAACAGTTCTGTCTTGACGAGATCAGAAGTGATCAGCAAAACGTAATTTTTAAAGAAATTAAAAAACAATAAATATGATGCACAATTGGTTTACATGTAAAATCCGTTTCGAAAAGACATTTGAAAACGGAATGAATAAGAAAGTAACTGAACTTTATCTGGTGGACGCGCTCAGCTTTACCGAAGCAGAGTCTCGCATTATTGAAGAAATGACACCTTTTATCAGTGGTGAGTTCGAGGTGTCTGGAGTTGCAAAAGCGAATTACAATGAACTGTTCCCGTCCGAAGAAGGAGCAGCCGACCGCTGGTTTAAGTGCAAACTTTGGTTTGTCACTCTCGATGAGAAGAGCGGAGCAGAAAAGCGTACTCCTTTCAATGCGCTGGTACAGGCATCCGATCTGCGTGATGCCATCAAGAAGCTGGACGAAGGCATGAAAGGAACTTTGGCGGACTATGTGATAGCTTCCGTAGCCGAAACCGCCATTATGGACGTTTATCCCTACAAAGCAGAACCCGATGTGAAACCTGAATTTAATGATGCAGACAGAAGATGAAAACAGAAAAGACTTATATCCATCGCCGTGTATGCCTTTGCCGCCAGTGCGGAGGAACCGGCTCAGTAACCGTGTATGCAGAGAAAGATGTGCGCCGGGAATATCCCCAGCAGAAAGTGTGTCCGCAATGTCAGGGCAGCGGACGGATCTGGTTGAGTGGACAGGTTGTTAAAAACATAGAACCCTATGCAGAACCAGAACCTTAATCTGTTCAGACCTCGCAGAGTGGCGGCTAAGATTCATTACAGCATGATCAGCCAGTTTATGTTCATCTGGGTGAAGTGGAACCGCCCCTGCGATCTGAAGGTGCAACGATCACAGCAGAACCCGGAATTACTGGGTATCTGCTTTGACGTCGAGAACAATGATACCGCTGACATGATGCGGGAATTAAACCGAGAACTGGGTGTTGAAATTATTGATTTATAAGTGAAGTAATTATGGAGAAAGATAAATTTGAAAAAGCAATAGAACTCAACAAAGAAATAGAAGAGCTTAAATCACATAAGATAGCACTTGAAAATTCAATGATACGATATGGTGGCGGACTTATTTTTACATATAATAGCATGCACAATGATGTATCATTAAAAAAAGAATTATACGGAGGTAATGATTTCTTTGAAAACTATATGAATGCTTTGGATAGTAAAATAGATGCACTTTTAAAACAATTTGATGAATTATGAAAAAAGAAGATATTGAGAAAGCAGCAGAAGAATACGAAGATAGTTTAACGTATTCTTCAGTTAAGGAACAATATGACGTACAAAAAGCTTTTGAAGCCGGTGCTAAATGGAGTGTTAATTCAGTTTGGCATAATGTTAGCGAAAAGCCGAAAAAAGGAGCAATGATTATTGCTTTGAGAAGTAAATATTCTCCAATTATTTTAGGACCTTTTAATTTTTATTGGAAGGAGATAATTGAAATGTTCGGCTTAAAGAAATGGGCATACGTGGAGGATTTATTGTCTAATATGGAGTAGTGACTATGATAACGTTAAGAATACCAACAAATTTATCAGAAGTGAAAAATTTAATCAAAGATAGAACTGATAAACGATATAAGCACAATAAATCTCTGTTTGATGAAGCATATAAAAGAATATGCTCTGTAATTAATTCAGGGTATTGGAGAAATGATATATCTAAAACAATGAGAGATACTATCACATCACCAACAAACGGAATTATACGTGAAATTATATTAGAATGTAAATCTAAAGTTAAGTAATTATGCAAAAAAAAGAACATAAAATTGGAGAAACATTTCATTGTGGAACATTTCATCTGAAATGTGTAAAAGCCACAAAAGGACCATGTGTAGGTTGCTTTTTCCAAAATAACATATCTTGCATAGATCTAGATCTAATTTGTATAAGAGAAAATATGAGTGAAAGGTTAGGATTTTGTAACAGATTATTTAGAGAAGATATGACCGATGTAATATTTGTAAAAATGGAGGACTGACTATGAAAGCGAGACTTAAAGATAATTATTATATTGATGAAACTCACACTTTAACAGCAGGAGCAGTAGTAGAGATAACTAATGGTTGGTGTAGTTGCGATGGCTTCTGTTATAATTGCATAATGCCAGATAATGAAAAAATGTACACTGGTGGAAATGATTACGCAGGTACACAGCATGTAATTAATGACAACATATTAGAAATAATAGACCATTCACCATACATTAATTGGGAACAGCGCAGATATGAAATTGCAAAGGAATGTGTGGCTGTACTTATGCGTAATAATATATTATTAGAAGTTGCAGCAAAAGTTAGTGTAGGACAAGCCGATATTCTTATTAAGGAACTTCGAAAAAGTAAGGAGGATGATATATGAAAAGAGAAATAAAGTTTAGAGCCAAGCGAAAGGATAACAACAAATGGGCATTTGGAGACCTAGTTAAAGATAATGCAGGAGGAGCATGGATAGAAACTAACCTACAAACATGGGGAGAAAATTGTGATGATGTTGATGCGTTTGGAAGTCGGTTGTATGTTGATATTGATACAGTTGGTCAGTTTACAGGGAGAAATGACAAGAACGGGAAAGAAATATACGAGGGAGATATATTAAGACATCTAAGTGGAAAGATATTCCTAGTTTTATATTCTAATCGTACTACTTCTTTTATTCTTATATCTATTTCTCCTAAAGATGTTAGTTTGGATTTGGGTATTTATGATACTGAAAATTGTTTTGAGGTAATTGGAAATATATACGATAATAAAGAACTTTGGGAGGACTGACTATGAAAACAGTATTTTATATAATGATTTTTATTGCTAGCTTTTTACTGATTGCTAATATGCAGATCACGTTCAAACCATTTCATATTTCATTACCTTACTGGCATCGGGCTTTAGGTTTAGTGATTATTGTTATTGGATTGCTTGTTTATAATATCGGAGAAAAGCTTTCTGGCTACAATAAAGGATTTGATGATGGAGTAAAAAGAACAGTAAGATACATCGAAAACAAAGTAAAGACAGAAGATCAAAAATGAATATATCTTCTTCAGAACCTTCGTTCCTGTCTTGAGATAAGTTAAACAGAAATCCCCGGCACCTGCAACCGGATGCCGGGGATTCGTTTATTCTCCTGGTTCTCCCAAGTATTGTATGAAAGCAGCATGTTGTAATGGAGTTAAAGCCCGCTGACCTTTCTTATAATGCAGGTCAGACAGCCTTTCGCGTAATTCAGAATTCAGATTGATCCAGCGGCGGAGCTGGGAAACGGCACTTCTCGGAGTGCTTTTAGGAAAGTATTGTTGAGCCAGGTCAGTCAGGTAGATTGCATTCATATAATCGTTTTTAAAGAACGTTTAAAGGTACAAAAAAAGTAGCAAAAAAACTACCCCGCAGTAAATTACTCATTACCGCAGGGTAGATCTTTGACTACCTGCCGGTAGATTGGCGTTTACCAGGCAGTAATTTTCAGACTCCCATATCTCCTTCTTCACCCGAAGCAGCCTTCAGAGGCTTTACTGTGAAAAGTCAGGTTATCCAGACTCAGCTGGCCGCGCAAGCCGATACCGGGACGGAACTGAAGCGACACCTTCCGGATGTTGGCGGTGCTGAATTCTTCTTCAGCTTCTGCGCCATCGCTGGAGATTTGCGCCTGGAAGCTGCCCAGATTTTCCAGTTTCACAATTTCACCCTTGGAAATATGCTTGTTGATCTGTTTCACTAGCGCACGGATCACGTTCAGTACGTCTCCGTCGGTCAGTGTGGTGGAATAAGAGATTTCCTCTGCCAGCTCGTTGATATCAACCGTACCCGATGCCTGTGCCTTTGCATAGAATTTTTCGGGAGCGCCCTTGTCGTTCGGATTCTTCATTTTTGCGATACTGTAATTGATAGCCATAATCAAATTGTTTTAGGTTAATAATAGAATTGTTTTGTCCGGACAATGTAAAATTAGGATCAGAGGCCAAAAGGAAGTCGTAAATTGGTAAATAATATGTATTTTATGGTATATTTTTATGAAATAAAGGTATAATTTCATACATTTGCAAAGTAATCATTTACTTTTATTATGGGAAAAAATACTGGATTATTCACCCCTGCTCCATTTACCATGGCCGAACTGACAGGCCGGGCAACAGTGCCGATCAAACGGATTGCTGAAGGAAGAAGCGAACGCATAGCCTTGCGCAACAGGGCGCTTGTCGCTCGTAAGTATTACTGGGAAGAGATCATGCGCCGCCGGTCTGACGACGTTACGGTTATCCTTGCCGATCACGAGTTCTTTGTCGATGAACGGACAATTCAGAATGCGCTTCTTGAGTATTCCGAATTCTACAAGGAACTCTGCAAGAAGCGCATTACGTCACGGCAGCTTCAGAAGATGTTTCCGACGTGGCGGTTTTAGTCGATGACAGCCGCTTCGAATGTCATTTCAAACACTTTCAGCCCGTCCTCCCGCTTCACCGGAATGCAGCTCCGGCGAAGCCAGGGCTGCTGGAATCCTTCAAACCATTGGCCGTTTACAGCGGCCTTTATTTTTTCAAGGATATCATATCTCTTCATGGCCGTTTCCCGCACCATTTTGGGGGCTTTGGTATTCAGGCTGGCACAGTCATGGAATGCGATTGTCAGCGTCAGTCTCAGCTGGCTCCGCTGTACGGGTGACATCGACGACAGGATCTTAGTGTCCGGCATCGAGAGTTCCACCAGACAGCAAGGAAATCCAACAGGCGGGCGTTCCTGTGTGTAGTAATCCAACTGCCCTTCGTCTGCATCGGTCCACTTAATGTCGCTGACCTTGTCAAGTAGGCCGAACACTTCATTCAGATATTCTCTTTTCATTGTAATAACTGTTTAAATAGTTGTTCCGTATTCTTTTGAATTTGTTTTTCCAGCTCGTTACAGCGGCCGATAAACTGGCGCTGCGGAATGTTCATGTTTCTTGTATGGCTTCTTACGTTTTCCACCTTACCTTTCCTTACGCGCTGATGTGATCTTACGACTACGCTTCCGGAAAATCCGTTATTGTGTACTTCCGCATAGGGAGTCTGCTTGTTTCCGGCCAGGATCGTCACTTTCCGAGGTGTGATCCGGGCACGTACACTTCTGGCCATCTTGCCGCTCTGCACGAGCAAAGATCCTTTTCCGGGACGATAGTTCCGGCTCCATTTCTTCCATGGCTTGCCGTCGAATGCCTTCACTCGGAAAGCATTTTCTGTGTATCTTACGGCAGTATTGGCAACTACCTGAGGCAATTGGTTCAGGATGATATCCTGTATCCGGTCAAGTTCATTCATTTTTAATCGATTTTATCAGCAGCCCGCGCCGGTATGTGTCATACGTCCGACGCGATGTTCCGCTGAGTTTGGCAATTCCTGTAACAGTCATTTCTTCCGCAGTCTGCCGGTAACTTACGACAATGGCTCCGTCCGAATAGTATTTGATCAGGTTGTACGTGTCATACGATTTTGTATCGCTGTATCCGTTCAGCCATACCTCATCCGGATTCAGGAGACATTCCTGCACGGCATCCCAGTAGAGCAGTTTTCCTGCAACGGCATCCTTGTAGACCTTATTGCCAATGCTGACCGGACGCTGGCGGTAGTCCTCTGCAATGATCCTTCCTTCCACACTTTCTTCCTGCCATACAGCTTTCGGATCATCTTCGGATGATGGAGCCGGTTGTGTGCGCTTTTTAATGATGCTTTCTGCGGTATCAGCTCCCCATGCAGGTGCCTTGAGCTTGTCAAGGTAAGACGATGCATTCTGCGGGAACTTGCGGATATACATCTGGTTTGCGGCAAACACATATCCTTCCAGTGCGCGGTTGACTCCCCATCCCTGGGCTTCATTCTTCTTCCATTCGGCGCTTGTCAGATAGGCGTCAACTCGTCTTCGCATCTCTTCAAAGTCAACCCCTTTCACTTCATAGCTCATCAGCGCGATGACGGTACATCTGCATCTCCATCCGTTGGGAGGGAATATCTTCAGCCATCTTTCATCGTCACAGGGCAGGATTACGTTATCCAGCATCCGGTGCATCGGTCTTACCCGGTCGTCGTCCATTGTCCTGTACTGCCAGTACGGATAGATGTTGCGGATACTCATCAGATACCGGTAGTTCCGTGCGCTTTCCGCGCTCAGCACTGCGGTGTTGTACTCGGCTTCCTGCCAGTTGTCGTTAAATGTACTGACGATCTCCGCAGCTTTCTTCCGGAAATCGGCATAACCTTCGCTGTCTCGCAGAAGTTCGTTCAGGGCCTGTATCTCTGCCAGTGTCTTGCCAGCCGAGAAGTGATACAGGTTAGTCTCCAGCGAAGTCATATAGATATTGTCCGGAGCATTGAATGATATATCCATGTTCTTTACGTTTTCTTTAAACCCCTTTTCAATGCCTTTTATAAAGGCTTTTGAGAAGTATCTGAAAAGTTCCGGAAGAAACAGCTCTTCACCTTCATACACACTCCGGATCACCCGGTCGTCCAGACTGTCATTCATGCGGACTCTGCCAGCCCCGGCTCCCGTCGGGGCTTCTGCGAAAAAACGCACAATGCGTTTCCACAGACTGTCTGAATTTCTCACCGGCGGATCATCGTCAGTGTCGGGATCTTTTTTCGGTTCTGCGGGTTCCTGAGTCTTTCGCGAAGGATCGGACGGGGCGGACGGGGCGGAAGCCTGCGGCTCCGGCTGGATGGCTTCCAGAATCGGTTCGTCATTCTGCGGTTCGGGAATGCCATACTTCTCGTACGCCCATTTTCTCGGAATCGGAAGAATGCCGCTCAGCGTCTTCAGATCCGTAATGGAGATTTCATCCTTCTTGTCCACAAATGTGAATTGTCCTCCGCTGACCGGATATCCGCGTTTCTCCAGTAACGGCACAAAATACTTGTTCAGCTGGCGGATCACGAAACGGCGGTCGCTGCGGTGTTTCTTCTCCTGTACGGCGAGATGTACCTGGCTCTGACTGAGTGATGCTCCGCTTTGTGTGGTCATGGTCTGGCCAAGGATGGTGATCAGGATCTCTTCGTTGCACGCCTTCCGGAAATCGTCGTACAGCGCTCCGTTGGTGGTTCCGCTCATTATCGTGGTCTCAATCTCACTTTCCTTAGGTACTACCAGGTATGGCGCGGATCCGGCAGTCTCGAATGCCTCTATCAGCAGACGGCGGCTGGTGTCGTCCATGCTGTTGTACTTACCGATTCGTATAGGCATTCCGAACAGTTCGACAAACTGTGCCCAGTCTCCGAATCCTCCTCGCTTGTATATCACGTAAGGAGCTATTTTCAGGATCAGTCCCAGATCGTCGTCACGTCCCCATTGGATCACCATGTCGTCATCCCGGTAACTGATACCCGATTCGTCCGTCTGATGTCTTACGATGATCTTCTCTTTCGGACGGATATGTTTTCTCGGAATGGAGTTGAACTCAAATTCCGGGAAGAAGGTAAATTCATCGACCGACACTCCCCAGAACCGGCTCCACATGATGCTCTCCAGCAGCCGCTCGAATTCCAGTGAGTTGATCAGTTTTTCCATCTCTTCCACATTCTTTCCGTCTGCCGTCGTAAAATTGATGTCTGCATCCGTGATGGCTTCGATACGTTTGTTGATTGCATCCGTAACGGTGCCGTCGATCAGGATGCTTGTGTAAAGATCGTACAGCGGATAACGGATTCCCATGTCGGCGGATCTGAGTGCCGATTTCCAGTTTCCGATATCGTTGATTTCCCGTCGTGGCGGAGTCAGTACGATGGTGCTGTATATGGGAGTCTTGACGGTCTGGTCTATTTTGGTAGGATCAGGCTTGACGGCCTGATTCTTCCGGTATGTTTTCTTTGCCATAACAATTTGGAATTAAAAGTGTAAATCATGTTTCGGATTGCTCCCGTAATCAAATGACTGCCTGCATACTCCTGGAATGGAGCATGTGCCGCTGTCGTCCTTTTTGGCCGGGAGATTGGGATTGTTGCGGTTCTGATTGTTTTCCAGCCATTCGATTGCCCGGTTGTAGCGCTTTTCGCGGAGATCCAGATCCACACCGGCATTGCACAGGTTGACGAAATGCCATGCCGCGATATCCTTGACAAACAGCAGAAGTATCGCATTGCGGTTTTTTCCTTCCTGTGCGAAAATGGCTTGGGTGTCATACTTGGTCAGATAACCGGAAGCTTCCTCAATGGCGGCATCGATGGCCGAAAGCATTACAGCCTCGTCGCCCCGGCTGATAGTCTCCATGTTTTCCTGATAGATATGTGTGTACATATCCTGTGGTGTAAGGTATGCCATAATCAATATCTTTTTTTGTTTGTGATTCTTTTTCCTGACCAGCAGCTGGTCTTTTCCACACGTGCCGCAAGCTGCTGGCACATGTAATAGCCTCCTTCCACGGCATCCGGTCCGTCTGCCGGAGACGGAAGGCCGTCGTCAAACAGCTGGAACTGCTCCTGAAGGCGCAGCATGTGCGGGTTGTTTCTTTCGGCGATGTTGAACACAAGTCTTCCTGCGCGGTGCAGCGGTTCCAGATTACCTTCTATACGGAAGAACTTTTCCGGCTTTTTACGTTCGTCCGGGCTGATGTTGATATAGAATCCCCGTTCTTTTCCCTTTGCCAGGAAGATGGGCCGGAATACCTGTTCATAGAAAGGATCCTGCAAGGTGTTGTTTTCGATAAAACACCGGAGCTGCGAACGTTCCTTCACATAGTCTTGCAGGTAATAGTACCAGTTCACGAATTCGTCATTGGTGACATGCTGGAGGAAACAGGTATAGATGTACAGTGTTCCTTCATGCAGTCCGCACAGGATGTTTGCCTTGAAGGAATTCTGTGCAGCTTTCTTGCTGACCTTGTTGCTGTATGCCGGATCCCCGTAGCTGACGATATACTTCAGCTTTCCCAACGGCGGACATTCTCCCCAGCGTATGTCGTCGAAGTAATGTCCTTCTATGACTGGGTTATTGAAACATTCTTTCTGCCCTGCCGCCATGCTGACCTGTGCCAGAACCTCATCGACCGCTTCTTCGGAATTCTTTTCCGGCCAAACGGATTTTCCCATCTGGTAGTCCGCCTGCGGATCCGGGTGATTGATGTCTACCATACGCAGGTTGATGATATCCCAGTGGCCTAGTGGCTTTGGCCGGTCTTCCAGTTCTCTTGCCTTGGTTCCCGCGCGTACCACACAGCAGTCTTTGGCAATGATGTTTCCCGTCCAGATCGTCAGAAGGGCTTCACTGATGGAGCGCGTGAAGAACAGGGCGTTCTCGAACCACCGCCACTTGTTGTTCAGCACTTCGATATTCCTGCATTCCTCATCGGTATCGTAGTCGTCCATCAGGATCAGATCCGGACGTACTTCGTCGAGCTTAACGCCACGCGGAGACTGTCCCCATCCCATAGCCATGAATGATGCACGGTCAGAGAGAACGAAGTAGTCTTCCGTCCATTTGCTGCCTCTCATGTCCCCGTAGAAGTATCTCAGCCGTTCGTTGGCTTCAAACTGTACGCGATAGACGTTCAGCAGTTTGATGGCCGCGTCGCTGGTGGCGGATGCCAGGATGATGACTCTCTTGTTTTTCTTCACAAGCACCAGGTACAGTACGATCATCATCACGATTGTACTCTTGGCAAGCTCACGCGCCCACGACAATACTTCGTACCAGTTTCCGTCGGAATGATTCACAATGCGCCGGATGGCTTTCTTCTGGAAGTCTGCAAATTCATACTTGGCAAATTTGTAAAACATGAATTTCATCCATCCGATCGGATCAGACTCAAGCTCTTTCAGCTTTTTGTCTTTTTCGTCGTCATTCAGAGTGAAATCCACGGCAGTCTGTGTGCGGACCTGTCTGAGAAATTCTTCCCAGTCGTCCATCAGCTGCTTGTTCTTTCCTGTCAGTCTCTGCTTAGCCATTATCGAAGTTGGGTTTTAATGAATTCGTCAAACTCGGATGCCATTTCTATTGCTTTTTCCGGATCCCGTCCGCGCATCCATGTAAGTATTCTCTTGGAAACGGATATAATGTCTGCGATGCCGAAGTCACCTTCCATCTTAGCGATGGCCGCCGACAGCTTGTTGATCGTGTCTGCCTGTGCGGGAGTCGCGTATTTTTTCTCCGACTTGCTGATCGCATCATTGATCTGAGCGATCTGTACATACATGTTACGGATCTGCTCTTCCCTAGTACTGGTAACGGCAGCACGCAGCATTTCCCAGTTCTCTTTCTCTGCCCATCTTCCGACGGTAGTCCGGTTTACACCCACTCTCTTGGCGATCTCCTGGAGTGGGATATGTTCCTTCATGTACAACAGTTTTGCCCAGTCTCGTTTCTGGCTGTTGGTCAATGTTACTTTAGTTGCTGTCTTTGTCATATCTTATAATTTAACAATACAAATTTATTCATTTTTCCGTCGTTCTCCGAATCTTGTTGCAGACGTTTCGTTTTACTTGTAACTATCTGTGTTTCAGATAGTAAGCACTACATAAAAATTTGCACATTTTATTTTTAAGGCCCATATTTGCAGCATAAAGATAAAAGCAGATGAAAAATAAAGCATACAAATTCACAGTACACGACGACTCGGTTAATACTTACGGTTTCCGTATGCTGACCGAAGGGGCGAACTTGGAAGAGTTCAGGAAGAACCCTGTTGTCCTGTACAACCACAATGACTGGGAAGCTCCGATCGGTCGCGCGGATAACATATATAAAGAGAACGGGAAACTGGTCGCTGAGATAGTCTTCGACGAAGAAGATCCGAAGGCTGCTGAAATAGCCGGAAAAGTGGAACGCGGCTTCCTGCGCATGACATCCGTAGGCGCATGGCCTCCGGAAGAAGCTACGGACGACGAACTGATGAAGCTGGAAGGACAGACCGGTCCCACAATTACGCGGTGGACACTGCGGGAGATATCCATCTGTCCGATCGGAGCCAACCATAATGCGCTTGCCATGTATGACAGGAATACCGGCAAACGCATTGACCTCTCAGACAAGAACGCCGTAATCCGGCTGACGGACGGCATATATAATAAACCTAAAACAATTACAAGTATGAGCGTATTGACACAGATGCTGAAGCTGTCCGATTCGGCCAGTGAACAGGCGATTGCAGAAGAAGTGCGCAAACTGATCGCACTGCGTGATGATAATCAGGCGACCATTTCCACCCTCAAGACCAAAAATGAGGAACTGAACAAGGAACTGGAAGCTTATAAAAAAGAAAAGAACAAGGAGCAGGAGTCCAGAGCTATCGCACTGGTGGATGAAGCTGTCAAGGATGGAAGAATCTCTGCGTCGGGAAAAGATGCATGGCTACAGGATTTCAAAACAAACTTTGAACTGGCCAATGTGCGTTTGTCATCCATTGCCCGCCGTCAGAGCATTACACCCCAGATTCACATCGACTGCGGAAAAGCCGATGTAGTAGAACTCCGGGACATGACATTCCAGGATATCCTCAAGGCAGACCGTCTGAAGGAACTGAAGGCAGACAAGGAGCTTTATGCACAGAAGTTCCGCGAGGCTTACGGACACGATCCGGAATAAACAGAAGTAATAACCATTTAAACGATATTTAAACATGGCAGGATTAAACAGGGAAATTTGGCTTGACGAAATCGTTGAGCAATTCATACCGGACACATCATTTGTCAGTGAAGGACGTAATCTGGATGTATGGACCGACAACGGGTTTCTGAATATTCAGGAAGCCGGAGTCAATCCGGAAGTGATCATCAATAACGAAGTGTGGCCGATTCCTATCACACGACGGGAAGACATACCGCACAGACTGGAGATGAAACGGTTTGACACAGAGAATACCGTACATATCAATGCGATCGAAATTGAGGAAGCCAGCGGTAAGAGAGAAAGTGTCATCCGCGGACACCGTGTCGCATTGCAGGAAAAATTTGCAAGAATGGCCGGTTACAACTGGTCTCCGAAAAAGAATTCGGACACTACGCCGGTCAATATTGTCAGTACGGGCAATAAGAGCACCGTCAACAACACTTATTATGCAATGACCTATGAAGAACTGCTGAAGCTGGAGACACAGTGCAACATGCTGGATATGCCGACAGAAGGACGTATTCTGCTCTTGCATCCATGGCACGCGGCCGATCTTCGCAAACAGGATCTTGAAATGTATAAGAGTTTCTTCAGCGGCCAGAACATGTTCTCGTTCAAGGTTTACATTACCCCAATGACTCCCCGCTATAACGGCACCTCCGGAGAACGTGTTGACTATGGTGCAGCAGTACAGGGTACCGATGCCATCTCTTCTACCTTCTTCTACAAGGAAGCAGTTGGTGCTGCAAAGAGCAATTTTGATATGTACTACTCACTGCGCGATCCGAAGTACAGAGGTGATGTGATCGGATTCAACATGAGAGGTCTGGCACTGCCTATTACAGGCAAATATATGGGTGCCATCGTGACTAAAAAACATGATTAACCTAAAAACCATCAGTTATGAGCTATCTTAACAGCAAGTCATATCGTAGTTATGATTTTTTCGCTCCTTATTCTGAGAAGGGCGATAAAGTGACAAGAATTCCGTTCCCGGTAGCTATTGACCGCGATCCGGTAGATTCAACCAACATCACCCACGACTGTAGCCCGCAGGTAATGACATTCGGAAGTGATGCATCAGCCGGAACCTATTCGGTGAAGACAGAAGTCCAGCCGGGAAGTATTCTGATCATCAACAATGAGCATTCGTCCAATGCGCAGACTGTTGCCGATATCAGTTGTAAGGCAAACGACTCAACCGTCCTGATGTGGACAGGGAAGAAGTATGTGCAGATTTCTACACCCGCAGAATAGGAGGAGTTATGAAAAACCAGCCTAGAGGGATCCGCAACTGTAATCCCGGCAATATACGCAATTCTGATGCCACTGACTGGAAGGGAGAAATCCCTTCCGGTAAGAAAACAGACCGGGAATTTGAGGAGTTTGAAGACATGCAGCACGGTTACCGTGCGCTGATCAAGCTGTTGCAGAATTATCACAAAAAACACGGATGCAATACCATCAGCGACTATATCAAACGGTGGGCACCCAAGCATGAAAACAACACAGCTGCATACATTACGGCTGTCTGTCAGAAGATGCAGGTACCGACTACGTTTGTCCCGAATGTGGATGACCGCGATACGATGTGTCTTTTTGCGGCAGCGATCAGCGAAGTTGAGAATGGAGTACCGGCACAGATGGCCGACATTCGCGCCGGATGGGATTTATTGTAACAGCAGAAAAAATGGATATAGCCTTATTGCAGTCACTGTGGGACTGGTTGCTTCCTGCCGGATGGCTGGCTACAGCCATAGCCTGGTGGCGTGACAGGAAGGTGTATCAGGTCCGTGCGGTCAAAGAGACGGAGGGCACTTATAAGACGTTGTACGACGACCTCAGTGCCACAGTATTGGAAATCAGCAAACAGCTTAGAAAACAAAATGAACGGAACATCAACCATGAAACGGCATTACAGAAATTACATACTTGCAAGTATGCTGACCGCTGCCCTGTCATTATCTTCCTGCGCCAGCAGAAAGGCCAGCTCGGTAACCGTCCGCTCGGACAGCCTCCGTGTGAGCGTAACCGAGCAAACAACTTACGAGCCGGTCCCGAAGCGGACGGCGACGCTGTCTGTGAGTGCCCGGCAGATGAAGGACCTGGTTAATTTGTCTCAGGGAATCGGCATAAGTGCCCGGAACAACGGTCTGAGTATTGACATACAATCCGACGGAGAAGGTGGCGTGAACGTCACGGCAACAGCCGACAGCCTTGACAGGAAAGTTACTACAAGATCCGAAATGTCTGATCATCGGATCAGGGACGAAACCGGCGAAAGCAAGAATATCACACAACCCGGTTGGAAGGGTGTTCTGTGGAAACTGATAATTTCCACAGTTGTAATATTGGGAATATCAACAGTTATTGTTATTAAACATAAATTAAAAAGATAGATTATGGACAAAAGCAATGGTCTTCTTTACGGAGCTGCCGAAATCAAGTTCAAACCATCGGATGGTATGGAAAAAACCATTGGATGGATCGACGAAAACGGTCTTCAGCCCGCAGGTAATGCTCCGTCGTTTCTTGATATCTATGCTGCGCAGGTGACGGACGGTCCCGTGGATTCTATCCTTACCAATCCGGGTAGCGATGCCTTCACGATGAACCTGATCAAACTGAATGCACAGAATCTTGTTGACATATTCGGAGGAACAGCCGAGGATGACGGATCTTATACTCCTCCCGGTAATTTTGTGGCTACCGGCGTGCTGACTATCAAGATGCATAGCGGTCACAGTTTCCGTGTATTCAATTCCCGTCTGAGCCGCAACGGCTGGCAGAACGGAATCAATATGCAGTCTGTACTGGCATTCGGCATCCGTGTGGATATGCTGAAACCGGCTGACGGACAGGAACGCCGCTGGAGAATTTATCCGCCTGAGGTGGTACCTGATACGGCAGACTCAACAGCAGACGCGGAAGAATGATGAACAGTCACGAACTTGAACAGCTGGCAGGACTGATACTGGAAGATAACGGTATCAGTCTTCCCCTTCAGACTGTCCTTCGGAAAAAACCCTTCCGGATTACGATGTTTACCCCGACTCTCCAGAGCCAGATAAGAATGGGACGCATATACAACAGAATAGGTGTAAGTCCTCAGGAACTTGACTCCTACAATCTGGAACAGCGTATCCGCTTTGTCTACCTTCATGGCAAGGATGTCAGCCGAATGGTAGCATACGGAATAATCAGAGGGTATTTCCTGGGCAAAATGCTGAACCGTCCGATGGCCTGGTTACTCAGATCATACATGACAGACGATCAGCTGTGCGCAGCCTGGAGACGGATTATGGACAGCATGTCTACAAGGTCTTTCGATTATATTATCGCATCGGCGGCGGCAATGAACAGGATGCAGCCGATGACGAGCCGGAAAGAGAGCGAAAACGACAGGAGGAGTTAAAGAAGGGACATACAGAACCTTCCCATAGCCTTTACGGTCTTGTAGGACAGATAGCCACGCAGACAGGATGGTCTATCCATTACATACTCAACAGGGTGAATGTTGTGTCACTTCAGCTGATGATGCAGGATATACCTCATTGGGTTCCCCCCGAAAAAAAGAATATAATCCAACAGATTCAGGAGATGGAAAAACGCAGGAAGAAAAATCCTGAGAAAGAAGAGAAAGGAATGTCTCCTTTGGACTATTTTACCAACTACGCAATTAAGGATTAACGGATATGGCAGTACCTATTGAACTGGAAATATTTATGCGCGACCTGACCAAGGCCGGCCTTCAGAGTGTCAGCAATAATGTGCAGGATGTGGAAGCACAGACCAGACAGCTGATTGCGGCTTTGAATCAGGTAATAGCGGCTGAGAAAAACCAGCTTGAAGCTAATAAGTCAGCCGGTCTGAGCTATACCAAGGAAGCTGCCAATATACAGGCTCTCACAGGACAGGTAAGAGGCCTGACAGAAGGACTTGAAGAGCTGAAGAAAGCTCAGGAAGATACGGCATCCAATCCTCCATCACTGGATATCGATACAGATGCAGTTACCCGCAAGACCAATAACCTTAAACTCCAGTTTGCACAGGTAGCCAGAGAGCTTCCTTCGTTGGCCTTAGGTCCTCAGATGTTTATTCTGGCAATATCAAACAACCTTCCCATGCTGGCGGATGCAATATCTGATGTGCGGAAGCAAAACGAACTTCTTGCTGCATCCGGAGAGAAAGGTGTGCCGGTTTGGAAACAATTGGCCGCTTCTTTATTCAGCTGGCAGACTGGTCTTATTACAGCTATTTCACTTGGTATTGTTTTCGGGAAAAATTTATCAGAATGGACTTCAAAACTACTCAAGGGCAAGGAAGCTGCCCTGTCTCTGTCGGACGCGCAGAAAAAAATTTCCGAGGAATTTTCCAAAAGCAGCGGAGATCTCGGAGAACAGATCGTCCGTATCCGTACCTTGTCAGAACGGTGGAATGAACTTGGAGAAGATCTTTCTGCCAAGAAACAATTTATCAGGGAAAACCGCGAAGAACTGGATAAGATCCCTGTATCGATCAGCAATATTACCGAGGCTGAAAATTTGCTTGGACAGGGGACCGACGCATATATACAGGCTATGTCTTTGCGTGCGCAGGCTGCAATCGCATTCAAAAAGGCATCCGAAGAAGCCGTGAAAAGTCAGGAAGTCCAGATGAAAATTGACAAGGAAAAGAACAGCGGCCCTTCATTCTGGGACAAGGTTCTTGCCGCAATGGCCAGCACATCATCCGGAACTTATTATTCATCACGGGCTTCTACTCCTGTGTCATCTCAGGAAATACAGAACGAGCGCATAAAATCCTTGGAAGAAGAGAAAAGCGCTGCCGAAGAAACGGAAAAAGCATACAGGGATCTGTTTAAGACATTGTCGGATGAAGCCAAGAAGACACTTGACAATGCCGGGATATCCGGTAAAACGACCGACGATAAGACCGGTTATCGCAAGGATTATGCTTCTGAGCTGGCCGACGCACGTGTACGCGCCCAGCAGACGACGGAACGCCTTCGCCTGCAACTGATACAGGAAGGTAAAGCCAAAAGAATGGCACTGGTCAGACAGGAGCTGGATGAGACTCTGGCTGAAATTGACAGGGCGGAACGGGAGACCAGGGAAAAGATGGATCAGGCCCGTAAACAGGGTGACAACATACCGCAATCACAGTACGATGAACTCAGCCAGAAATCAGCCGAACAGAGAGCACTCGCGGAACAGGTGTACAACAAGAAGATTCAGGATATAGACCAGGAGTATTATGACAGTGCGCGCCAGAAACTGATCGATTACTACAAGGAGTATGGAAATTATCAGGAAAAACGTCTGGCCATCGCTCAGGACTATGTGCTGAAAATAGCCGCAGCTGAGACGGAAGGCGAACGGAAATCACTTGCGGAGAAAAGAGACTCTGCTATCCGGCAACTGGATTTTGATCAGTTTAAAGGTACGATTGACTGGGAAAAGATATTCGGCGACCTTGACCGCATTTCCACAGAAACCCTGTCAAGTCTCAGGGACAAACTCAAACAGTACCTTTCCGGTATCGGTGATGAGATCAGTCCGGAGTCCTACAAGGAAGTGATGGATGCCCTTCAGGATATAGAGTCACAGATGGCTGACAGATCTCCGTTCGAGACACTTCAGGCAGGATATAAGGATTACCTTTCTGCCATGGACGAAGTAAGATCCGCACAGAACTTGCTGAATCAGGCACAGATGGGAGGAAGCGTGATCGTCGAAGAATACGATGATGCTACCGGAACCCTTACCCGTAAACTGATCACGCAGGCTGAAGCTGAAGAAATGCTCAGACAGGCACAGGATAAACGCTACAAGGCGCAGAAGACCTTGACTGATTCGGTCAATTCCATCGGCCAGAAAGGACAGGCTGTTGTCAATGCCGGAAATGACATTGTCGATATGCTGACAAGCTTGGGGGTAGAAGTTCCCGAAGCTGTGTCCGGTGTGCTTCAGGGAATGGGTACAGTCATGGGATCTCTTGCTGAAATAGATCTGACAAAACCGTTTTCACTGCTGACCGGAATAACCGGCACGCTGAAAGGACTTGGCCAGACGATCGGCAGTCTATTCGGAATAGGAAGTAACAGCACTGCCCAGTATGAGGCGCTGAAAAATACTCTTGAAGCAATCAACGAGACTTATGACAAAATCATTTCTTCCGAGAAAGAAGGTATATCATTCGGCGGAGGATTTGCCAGTATTACAGCGGCAAGCAGCGCTCTTGATTCCCTGAACAAGCAGATGGAAAACTACCGGAAACTGGCGGAATCAGCCGGACGCGCAGGAAGCGGACTGTTCAAACATTCTTATGCCTACCGCTCGAATAAAGCCATCGGAGCGGACGGATTCCGCGAAGTAAGTTCACTGCTTGAGCAGAACATCGATTCGGTAGAAGATCTATATTCTTTGTCAGGCCAGCAGCTGTACGAGATTATGAGCAAGCTTCCGGAAGTCTGGGGACAGATCGATGAAAATATCCGTCAGTATCTTGAACAGATCGCAGATGCGAAAGATGAGACGCAGGAAATTACCGACATGCTGAATGAAGCTCTGACCGGAGTAACCGGCGAATCATTCTATAATGATTTCATTGACGGACTTGCCGATATGTCCAATTCCTGGCAGGATATGTGTGACGATTTTGAAACCCAGCTGCGGAAGTCCATTCTTGCCGGTCTGGTATCTTCGGAATACAAGGAAAGGATCCAGGAACTGTACAACAGATGGGCAGAAGCAGCCAAGTCAGATAATTCCATCACGGAAAAGGAAGCGGAAGATCTCAGACAGGAGTATCAGCAGATCGTACAGGATCTGATGAAACAGCGCGAAGAGATGGCAGACGCATTCGGATGGACCAGTTCCGGATCATCGCAGCAGAGTCCGGGAAGCGGAGCGCTTACGACCATGAGTCAGGACAGCATATCCACCTTCGAAGGAATAGGCCGGAATATGCAGACGCATCTGGCCAATATGGACAAGCATGTGCAGGAAATCAGGGAAAGCCAGCGGATGGACAGTGAAACTCTTGCAACCATCGCCAGCCATACGGCCTATCTGGTACAGATATATGAGATTATGGACGACATGAGATTAAACGGTATAACAGTTAAATGATGATATGGACTACCTGAAAGGATTATTGCTAATTAACGGGCATGACGCCTACACCGAATATGGCGTTTTTCTGGGGGAAACAGAACCCGCAGGGACCGTCAATTCCGGTCAGCTGATGAAAATGTCGGCGGCCAAAGACATTACGACCGTAGACTTCAGGGAAAGAACCGGTGTAGAACTTCCGGAAAATCCCGATATCCGGCTCAGCAGTATTGCAAGGACATTGCAGTTCTGGCTGACAGCAGACACAGAAGAAGCCCGGCTGTCGCAATACCAGCAATTCCAGCAACTGATGGTTAGCGGACAACTGGAATTCCAGATCGCAGGATTCCGGACTTACAACATGATTTATCAGGATATGCCTTCCGATCCTGAATGGTATAACAGCCTGGACAAACGTCTTTATGCAGTTCTCTTTTCAATCAAATTCCTTGAATTCAAACCTGCTTTAAATTTCGTTTAAATGGAACTTAAAATATACAATAAATCCGGAAACCTGATACTGACGGCAAGTCCCAACAGTTCTTCTTCTCTCTCGGAAGAGATCGGAGGGGAATGCAGTGTATCCGTGTCATTCACGCACACTCAGTTTGTCATGCTTGATGTGGACTGCTACATCGAGATTGAAGGTGTACGGTATAAGATAAAATCAGGATATCGTCCGAAACAGAAGAATACACAGACGTATGAGTACAATGTGAAGTTCTATGCACCCATACACGATGCGGAAGACACACTGATGCTTTTCATGGAAGGAGGAACGACATCTGAATTCACCTTCGACGGAAGTCCGCGCGAACATCTTCAGTTATGGATAGACAACATGAACCGCACAGCAGGATCGGAACTGTGGAGTATCGGTACTGTTATCACGTCAGAGAACAAGAGCATAACATATCAGAAGGCCAAGTGCTGGGACGCAGCTTTTGGTAGTAATGGCATCGCCGCCACCTTTGATACTGAGATGTGGGCAGACGGGTATGTGATCAATCTTTGCAAGGCATCCCGCGGAGAAATTGTCGAGCTGGGATATATGCAGGGGCTGACCAATCTGGCTCCTGAAGACAATGGAGAGATAAAGTTCTTTACCCGTCTGTTTCCGCTTGGAAGTACCCGTAATATTGACGCCAGCAAATACGGATATTCACGTCTTCAGCTTCCTGACCGTTCTCCCTATGTGGACAAGAACGTTGATCTGTACGGAGTGAAGGAAGAAACGGAAGAATCTGCGTTTTCCCAAATTTACCCCAAATATATCGGAACCGTTTCTTCTGTCCGTACGGAAGAACTGGAGAATGAAGACGGGCGCAAATACACGGTGTACAACATCAAGGATGAAGGAATGAACTGGAATCCGAATGACTACAAGATTCCGGATCTGGATTACATGCTAGAGTTCCAGACAGGAGAACTGGCGGGGCGCGGAACTGACGGATCCTTCCAGGCAGCGTGGCATGAGGATACCAGGGAATGGGAAATCATCAATGTTTATCCGGATGATACGACTCAGATTCCCGGCGGTGCCATTGTTCCGAAACCGGGCGATCAGTATATTCCATGGAACTTTTCCCTGCCGCAGGAATACATTACCGCAGCAGAACAGGAATACAAGCAGGCAGTGGATGATTATCTGGCAACCTACAGCTTCGATCCGAATAAATACACCGGAACCACCGACCGGAATTTTGTCGAGAAAAACAGCACACCCCTAAAACTGGGATGGAATGTGCGCTTATTGTCAGAACAGTATTTTGCAAACACCGGCGGATACAAGGATACCCGTATCATCAAGGTTGTGCGTAAATTGAATGATCTGTGCCAGGGAACCATTACCTGTTCGGATCAGGTCGGCACCGGATGGAAGACATCAGTTGACAACCAGCTGAACAATCTCCAGTACGTTCTATCGCGACAGGAAGAGCAGGCTTTGATTGATATCATCAAGACAACGGACAACAAGACTCCGTCTGATTACAATGTACTTTCTGCCCTGAAATCAATAGGAATGTTCCTGAGAAAAGACAAGGCAGATTCAACACGGTATCTTCTGACAATGCTTGCCGGTGCCCAGTTCGGAAACTTTACATCCGGACTTCTTGGAACAGGCGGAGCCGTACAGATTGATGAGGATGGAAACAGCCGTGCAGAATTTGATTATCTGACCATCCGTAAAATTGCCCTGTTTATCGAACTGCTGGTGCAGGAGATGAAATATGTGGGAGGTGCATTTATTGTCACGCCTTCGGGAATGAAGGTATCCCGTGTGGAAGAGCAGGAAACGTCCTACCGATGTTATTTTGAAGCATCAGACGGTGACAGAACGGTCAACAACCAGTTTACCGTAGGTGCTCAGGCCAGACGGCAGACATTCAATCTTACCGATCAGGCTTACTACTGGCGTCTGGTGACGGAAGTCGGAAAAGATTATATAGACCTGAGTAAAACTGACTGCGATTCCGGATCTACCATTCCGCAGCCCGGTGATGAAATTGTCGGCCTCGGACATCGGACAGACAAGACCAGACAGTCTGCGATTATTATATCTGCATTCGGGACAGATGCTCCGTCGATCAAGTATTATCAGGGTATTGACAATTATTCCCTGGAAGATAAACTGATCAATGCAGACTATTACGACCAGACAACCGGGCGCTTTAAAAGTGTTACCTACGGCGATAAGTTTATCGGTGAAAAGGATAGGTCTACCTACTTTGATTTTGTCTCAGGGAAAGGCGTACATGTTAAGGGAGAAGTTGAGATAACCGGCGGTAAAGGATGGAAAAATCTCGAAGGACTTGATGGTGCTATCGGTGATGCTGTTACTGCTGCACAGAACGCACAAAATACAGCTGATTCTGCCAGAGAAGATGCAGCCAGCGCGGCGAAGGAAGCATCCGAAGCCAACAACCGCCTGGAGGAATGGGCAAAGGACAGTGTAATTTCTCCGACAGAAAAGGTCGCATTAAAGCAGGAACTGGCCAACCTGCAGAGCGAATATCAGACCAACGTTGAAAATGCTAAGAAATATGGCATTGATACGGCTGCATATACTTCTGCATGGACTGCATACAAGGCGGAACTGGAATATCATTCAACAGATAGTCCTGAAAATATTCCGATAAGAAACACGTTTAAAACGTCTCAAAACACTTTTTACACAAGTCGGGAAAACTTACTTATTGCGATAGCAGAAGCCGCCAAAGAGTATGCCGATAAAATTGTGGCCAACATATCAGTCGGTGCAGAAAACCTGTTGCTGAATACAGGATTTACAGGAAACTACGATTACAGGGATCTGTCATCCGGTACATCATTGTCAGGAAAGACATATCTATACTCCAACAGATTTGAAAACTGGGGAGGAACCGGTACCATCATGGAAGATTCCAATTCAGCCAGTGGGTTCGCCTGCGTAATAGGAAGTCTGAATCAGTTAGTCAATCTTATTAATGGAGAGAAGTATGTTATATCCTACAAGGCCAAAGGATCATCGGTGACAGTCAGCGTCGGCAGCAGTACATTCACTGATGCCCTGACATCGGACTACCAGACATATCATCACAAAATGGAGTTTACCGGTGGAAATCTGTTTGTAATTTCGGGAAATGCAACTATCTGTGAGATCAAACTGGAAAGAGGAACAGTAGCAACAGACTGGTGTCCTTCACGAAAGGATCGGAACGAGGTTGCCGATATGTTTAAAAACTACTGGTATCTGCAAGACGCGATGAAGGGCAGCACAGAGATAATCGGTGGCCTTATTCTTTCAACCATGATCCAGCTCGGCAAATGGACGGACGGTAAGATGGATAAAGTAAATGCCGGGATCAGCGGTATTTACAACGATGATACTGATATTGCCGTATGGTCGGGCGGTACATACCAGGAAGCAATTGCCACAGTCCAGAAGATACTCAACGGAGAAGATCCCACCGATGATGAATGGAAGTCGATGGCAAAGTTTGTGGCTACGCACGGCGGTGACATATTCCTGAGAGGGTATATCTATGCGCTGGGTGGTATATTCCGTGGACGTGTGGAAACAAGGATTAACGGCAACCGAATCGTTATCGATCCTTCAGACTCATCACTGAAGATGTATAACAATGATGACAAGCTGTGTCTTAATCTTTCATTCAGCGAAATGGATAACGGAAGGATCTTTGCCGGACTGAACATTGTAGAATATGAAGGAGATACCCCGTTTTATACGGCGTCGGTATCAGGAAGACTGATCTCGTTTTCTAACCTTATTGACGGTTACAGCGGATTTATCGGGCCGGACAGACTGACATTCAGCAATGGCAGAGAAGACATACTCAATATGTCGGTTCTTACGAATAGTGAAGGTAAAAAATACATTGACATATCAAGTTCCAGCTGGAACAAGAACGAAGAAACCAGCGCCGGATCTATGTATGTAGACCAGAACGGTTTTGTCAAAGTTAAACAGTAATTAAAAGTTAAGGCTATGTCAAATTTATCACAGATCAAAGCTGATAGCAATTGGGGCGATGCGTCCAATACTATCAATACCAATTTCCAGAATATGGATGTTGAAATGGAGAAACTCAAAAATTCCACAACGAGATTTAAAGGGTACTTTACCAATGAGACAAACCTGAAAAATAAATTCCCCAGCCCCAAGAGAGGCGATATCGCATTTGTCGGAGAGCCGTATCCTGGTAATGTCTACGATGTGTTGACAGATGGATCATGGCATAACACGGCCAAGGCTCCTGAAACCAGCAGTGTAGATCTTCAGGACTATGTTACAAAAGATGATTTTGAAGCATCCCAGAAAGAACAGGATGACAAACTTACCGAACTAGACAAAAAAGTAAGGGAATATAATGTATCTGTTTTATTCCCAACAGAAGGCTTGGAAGAATCAAATAAATATACACTAGAAAATGCTATATCTAAAATCGAAGAGCAATACCGTAGGACTGGCGTTAGGTGTTCGTTTATAAATCAAGAGATGCAATTTGAATGTTGGGAATATCAAGGTGGAGGATGGACAGATTTAACTAAGTGGATGCCAGTTAATGGTTCAAAAATAAGAAAATATGCTGATAAAACTTTAATAGTAACAAGTGGTAATATAAGTATAGACTTTTCAATAAAAAATCTTGCATACACTGATATAAGAGCATTGTCGCCAAATGGTAAATTATTGATAGCAGGTGGACAAGCAATGGCAAATGCAAATATCAATTTTTCTGCCATTTACAATGATAATATTCCAGTAAATGCCTTAATATTGATAAATCCTTCGGAGGATGTGTCTGACAATGGTATATATGTAGGCACAGAAAGTGAAGAGATAAATGAAAAAATTAATTCTGGATGGTATATTTTAGGTATCATAAGAACAGTTGATAATAAATTTATATGTAATGTCGATAAATACAGCATTAATGGAAAAGTGTATTATAATACTGTTAATCTAGATGAGCATATTAAAGATTTTCGTCCATCCTTAAAATATGTATCTCCAGCAGTGTTAAGTGGGATAGAAATACCATATACCCCTAATTCTATTCTTATGAAAAGCGGGAATCTGGGTTCTTCAAGATTAAATGTATCAGATCCTATTATAGTGTTTCCCGGAATTATTTTGAATAAATTAAGAACACCAGGGGATACAAACACTTATTGTGCGATAGCCTTTTTTAACGCAGAGGATAAACTAATAGGAACATATAACGGAGATGCTGGTAAAATTGTTGATGAATATCAACCAGATTTGCCGGAAGGATGTTTATACTTGCGATATAGTACCCAAAAAGAGGATAAGCCTCAAATATCGTTTAGTTACAAAGGCTCAATTAAGAAAACGATTTATTTTTTAGGAAGCTCAAGTGTACAACGGCTTGAAATGGATAGCATTGTAGGTGATTATAAGTTAGATAAATTAATTGATGCTAAAATAATATGGTCAGGAGTAGGGGCAGAGAATATGCAGGCAATAGTAGCAAGAGGTGCTATATATCCATTTTTTGCAAAAAACGGATTTTTGATACCTTCAGATTTATCAAGAGTTGAAATAACTGGAGGTTTTGTTACTAATAAAACGGATTTTGTTTTTTCAAATCAACAAGGAACATCTTTACCTAAACTTAATCCTGTAATAGTAAATGGCATAAAAGGCACCATTGTAATGGATGGAAGTAAATTTTACTTTACTCGTGCCGAAGCAGGAGAAAGTAGCAATGTATTGAATACAGACGTTATAACTCCTAATAATATACAATATCGAGGGAATATACTCATTACAATGTTAGGGTATAATAAGGGATATGAAGATACACAGGATTATATTAAATATCATGAGCAAACTAGAAAAATGTTTAATACTCCACATTATCTTTTTGTATCAAGACTTTGTGATGGCTTATGGACTACTATTGATACGATAAAGGAGGAAGAAATGGCATTAGTTTATGAGTATGGTAGTAATGCTTTTCTTTTAAGGGACTATTTGTCAAGATTTGGGATATCTGATGGAATTAAATTAGGATTATTATCTGAAGAAACAGAACAAGATACTGAGGATAGGATTAACGGCTATATTCCAACGTCTCTACGTGGTGACGGAGCACATCTAAATGAGATAGGTTATAAGATTGTTTCTTATAAATTAAGCAGAATGTTGGAAGATTTGAAATTTGTAGAATAACCCGGTAAGTTATGGTAGCAGATACAATAGTAATTGTGCTGGTTTGTATAAAATCAGCACAACCAGCCAAAGTAATTCCGCAGAAGCAAGAAAACAGGTTTGTTGAATTATTTAAGGAGGCGGATAAGAAATTTGACAAAGCATACAAGCTGAAAATTGATGAATTGAAACGTGCTTCTTCTGAGGCCGTACAAAGCGCTGCTGAAAAGACAAAATCTCAAAGGGAAAAAGCGCTTAAATAATAAGAAAGGGAGGCTAATAACCTCCCTTTCTTATTTCAATCATTAAAGTAACAAAGATATTTTTCGAAGCTGCTGTATGACTTATGCCCACTAGCACGCATTATTTCCATTGAATTATATCCCCTTATAACATTGTTTGTAATAAATGTTCTTCTTGCTGTATGAGATCCAATCAGTTTCCATTTTGGGAAATAATCTACTTTAACATGACCATTAATCTTTGTTTCTCTTTTAATATTGGCGTTGAAACCTCTTCCGATATACATCAGTAATTGTTTAAGATATCTGTCGTAGCAAGAAATGTCGGTAGAAAGTGGTGATTTGTAATTATACTTTTCCAATATTTCATACGTGGTATTACGATCAAGAGACATCCTTTCAATGTCTACCCGTACAGATGTACCAGTCTTTTGCTGAAGTATAGAAAAAATGTTTCTATCAAAGCAGGACTTGTCTATCCGGATCATGTCACTAAACCTTTGCCCCAGGTTACATGATAAAACAAACATATCTTTTACTTTTTCTATGTGTTTTATGTACTGACATCTTCTGTTGATTGATAGTATGTCAAAATGGTATATATGGCTGACTTCATCTAAAGTAAGTGCTATCTGTTGATGACAATAGGGAGGAATTTTAACCATATCGTATGTATCAGATATTCTCGCATGGTGCTTTCCTGCCCATTGAACCGCTGTTTTTAATTGAGAACATACAGTCTTAATAGTAGATAGGGAAAGCCCTTGCTTAATCAAGTAAGGAATAAAATTACACCAAAATACATCAGTTACATGATGCGGCATGATCTTACACGTAAAATGCTTTTCAATACTTTTTAAATGGTGTTTTAAACATGAATAATGTTTTCCGTATTCAGGAGAAATATTTCTTTTTACCTGAATTAAGACATCAATACTTTCCAATAAAGTGGAAGATGACAGATCAATACTTAATTTTTGAAAGGGGTTTTTCAACAAACTTCCAAATGAAAGTTCGTTATATTCCATAGAAGTATCTGATACTTCAAATGGAAGATTCATTGCATATAACATAGTATTTATCATTAGCTTCCTAAATATACGAAAAATATATATAATATGCAATAAAATAGAAGTTTATTCTTATATTTGCGCTGACAACATAATATGTTATCATTAGCTAGGAGGGATTTCTGTTCAGCGGGACGAATATCTCTCCTTTTTTCTTTAATTTAATTTTAAAATTTATTATATTTGTCCTGTAAACAACTTGTATAATAGTGCTTTATGTCTAAGACTGATATATATAAATCTCTGATTAAGGCAATAGAATCAGAAACAGAGATATCTGAAGATAAAATATTATCTGAATCCAGAAAAACAGAAGTGGTAGATGCTCGATCTATACTTGTTAATCTTATGCATGAAAACGGATTTTATCCTTCACAAATAGCGCAATTTATTCACAAAACACCTTCTACTGTACATAATTTGATTCGCGATTACAATAATCGTATAAAATCTAACAAGATACTTCCAATTTATTTATCAAGTATTCGCAAGAAGATAAGCAGTAACTAATTTTTGAGCTGGTATAATAGTTGTAATTTTGTCGTGTTCAGCAATAGTGCTGGATACAACATTAACACAAAGTATTATGACAGCAGAAGAATTGTTAGCAATTCAGTCTTATTCACACAGAGGTCACAGTGGTCAGAGAGCTACAGGTATTGCACTGGCAGCAGGTGCAGCAGGTATTGCAATTATTGGTTTGCCATTGGTTGCTTGGCTTGGTAAAGCCAATGCAGATAAAGCAGCAGCTATAGCATTGAGTAACCAGCGTGATATTGATCGCTTGGCAAGTTTCCAAATGGCCGAAACAGAACGTCAGCATTCTATTAATCTTTCCGGTACAAAAACAATTGTAGATGTTGCTACTGGTGGTGCAACAGCAGGAGCTACAGCTGGAGCATCGGCATCTTCTAACGCAACATTGGAAGCCTTGCTCGCTCTTGTTTCAGGATCTGCCGCTTCTCGTAATGGTCAGGTATGTCCTCAACCTGTTGCTCTTTACACTCCGGCACAGCCTTACAACCCGTGCGGATGTTCTTGCAATAACTAATGCATTAATGAAGGTCTCTCTTAAATGAGAGGCCTTCTTTACAAGAAAAGTATGTTTAAATTTCCTTTTAAAAAAAAGATTGACATGTCCGATTTACAGAAGCTTAATGTAAGCAGTAAATTAGCTCTTAAGTTGTCTTGTTTACAAGCGTCTGATGGCGACGTAAATCGCGCAAAAGAACTTTATGATTATATAGCTTCTGATATGCAATTGCCTGACGTAACTCCTGTTCCACCTTCTACATTCCAACAAATTAAAGATGGAGCACAAGATATTATAGGATGGATTCAGGAACATCAGAATGATATCGTTAATGTATATAATACCATACAAGCATTTAGAGGCAAAACTGTAGCAGCAGCGACCAGTGTAGCAGCTTCAGAAGCCGCTAATATTCCACCATTACCTAATACTTAATTAATATGAAACCATTCTTAATGCAAATATATATTTATGCAGAGTCCCAGGATGAAGTTGATTCTTGCCAAAAAGCAATTCATCAATTCATAGAAGATAATCGTCTTGAAGGAAGAGCAGTAACAGCTCGTAAAGTAGCGGAAGCAATGCCTAAATGGAAAGAAAATGGATTGGTAAAAATGGGTATTATAAACTTTTTAAACAAGAAATAAAAGATGGAACAAACTAATGCTGCATCCTCTCAATCTGCAAAACAGGGATGTGATATGAATTGCTCTACTTGCCGTATGGAAAACCATATCTATTGTGCTTTGCAGACATCTCTGAATAATCAAAAGATTTTAGCTGAACAAAATAAGAAGTTAGATGCAATAATCCAGACATTGGTAAATATGCTTTCACCTCAAACTCTTATTCAGCCCAACATAACTAATGAAGCACCGAAACCGGGCGGTGTAGATAATGTCCCGGAAAGTAAAACAACATAAACACAAAAAATTATGAGAAAATGTTTTAACGGAAATGCTTACGTGAAGAGCGTATTGCCAATTGTAGTATCCGCTACGCCATCAACAACGCAACAGACGTATCAGTTAGACCTTGATTATCTGCTTTGCGGAAACAGAAAAGTTTGTCTGAACAGTAGTTATCCAATTACTTCACAGGTGTCTTTTTCCGTTGGTTCAGCTGTTAATTTAGGGAATAACAACTACTCAATTCCTGTAACTGTAACAGGGCAAGTAACATACAAGCCTTATGTGCAAGGATGTAGTTGTGTATGCCCGAAATCAGAGCCTTTTTCTGTAGTTGTAAATCTTCCGGCATTCAATTCGACAGCTGTTCCTACTGCTACTGTAGCTGCTGCTACAGCAATTGCAGATGCGGTTCCTGTAGAAGACTGCTGCTCTTTGACTAACAAGATTTCTATTCAAACAACCATCGCCATCACTGAGGCATAAAAAATACTACTATGAACTATACGTTATATGATGTAGTAAAAGGTGCAAAAGCTTCCGGATCAGTTCCGGAAGCTAAGCTTATGGAAGTTATTGAAGATGCGTCCGGTATGATTGACAAGGCACAGAAAGAACCAATCTCCAAAGAATGCTTTTGGAAGTTTATGCGCCGTGTGCATACAGTATTGTGTGGACCACATTACAATCAGGAATTTGCTATGTGGGACATATCTATGCTTACTTGGACAAACCGGAAAGGAGAAAAGAAGACTGGAGCTTACTGGACATTAGACCAGGTTGAAGAAGCATCTAAGTCTTTATCATTCCCATCAGGTACAACGAAGTATGATAAATATGTTGCTTTCAATGTTTTCTATTCAGACATGTCTACGATGATGTCCGACGAACAAATTTTGAGTGCTGCATATAAATTCTTCTTTGCAGATGAAGATGCACCAGCAGGAAAAGTTTGGTTATACATGCAATCTTTACGATAATACTTTTCTTGAGCAAAAAAGGGGCGCTGTATGCGTCCCTTTTTTTGCAAAAAAAATCACAAAACGTTTTTAGTTAAAAACTATATTTTTTGCACAAATTGTTTTTTCCATTTGTCACAAAATGTTTTGCGCTTTGTAATGAAAAAACAACGGATTCTGCTCGTCGGGATTATTTCTGTAGGGGTTATAGCCCTGCTTATTCTTTTCGGATGGCTTTTCCGGAAACCTTTGTACCGGCTCAGTCTGGGAGATATTGATGCACGTTATCGTTCGGCCATGCTGGCTTATCAGGAGCACCGTTATGCGGATGCCCGCAAGGAACTTGCCCCGCTGGCCCGCCTGGATACGGCAAAATGTGCCCAGTTCCTGCTGGGAGACCTGCTGTACCGGGGTGAAGGAGGACCGGCAGATCTTCCGGAAGCCTTGAATCTTTTTCTGATGGCTGCCCGTCAGGAGCACGTCGATGCGCAGGCCAATGCCGGTTTTATGTATACGTATGGACTGGGTACCCGTCAGGATTTCGGAGAAGCCATGGACTGGCTTTACCGGGCAGCTCTCCGGGGAAATCCGAAAGCTCAGCTGGGAATGGGGAATCTTTATAAGAACGGCTGGGGACCTGTACGCAATGAACAGGCTGCTCTCAACTGGTATCGCCAGGCCGCGGCTCACGGCAATTCGGATGCCATGAACAACATCGGATACATGTACCGGAACGGACTGGGGGTACCTCGTAATTATGAAGAAGCCCTGTTCTGGTTTCAGAAGGCGGCTAATCTGGGAAATTCTTCCGCACAGTATAACATCGGTAATCTGTATTGCTGGGGCAAGGGGGTAGATAAAGACATTGTTCAGGGAGCCCGATGGATGCTTAAATCGGCTCTTCAGGAAAATGCTCCTGCCCAATATAACCTTGCGAGAATGTACCAGTGGGGAAAAGGAGTGGAAAAGAATCAGGAAGAAGCAATGAAGTGGTATCGCCGGGCTGCGGCTCAGGGACACGAAAAAGCCATGCTGGCATTGGCCAGACTGGAGAAGAATGAAACCGTCGAAGAGCGGGATTCCACATTTATGCCCGATGAAGGCTGGCCGGAATGAGTTTCCGGCCTCGGGCCGTCTTTGGAAGGCGGCCTTTATTTGTTTTCCATATCTTTCAGATGGATCTCAAGTGCCTTGACGGAAATATGGATTTCCCAGATGGATATTCCCAAGGAAGCGATGAGCAGCAGGAGAGCCAGTCCGAAGATATATGCTGAGAGGTCGTGCAGACCGATGTAGATCAGAAACATGGCGACAACGCAGAAAAACAGACTTGAGATACCCAGTACCTGCATGCTGCGTGTCAGATAAAGGCGTTTGCGCAGGTTGTCAATCTGAGCCGCTGTGATCTCAGAATGATTTTGAAGATATTGTTCTTTCAGGGTACGCACCAGCTGGGCATATGAAAGAAACCGGTTGGTATAGGCCAGCAGGATCAGAGATACGGCTGAGAAAAGCAGGGTAGGCGTCGTAAGATTCAGTTCGTCCATTATTCATCAGTTTAGAATTTGCAGACAAAGATACACAGATTCGTCCGTACCTTTCGTATTATTCCGGGAAAAAGTATAAGTTTGCATCATGTTTAGACAAGAAGTTTTCCGATGGATTGAAGAACGGCACTTATTGCTTCCGGGCGAGAGAGTGCTGGTGGCACTGAGCGGGGGAGCTGACTCGGTGGCTTTGTTGTGTGTGTTGCAGGAGCTGGGGTACAGGCTGGAGGCTGCCCATTGCAATTTTCATTTGCGGGGAGAAGAGTCCGACCGTGACGAACGGTTTGTCCGTCAATTATGCGAGAGAAGGCAGATACCTCTTCATGTGATTCATTTCTCTACCGGAGCATATGCTGCTTCCCGGAAGATTTCCATCGAAATGGCAGCCCGGGAACTCCGTTACCGCTGGTTTGAAGAGTTGCGGGATCAGGGCGGTTTCCGTGTGGTAGCCGTAGCACATCATCGGGATGACAGTGTGGAAACGCTGTTGCTGAACTTGACCCGCGGCACGGGAATCAACGGGCTTCGGGGAATCAGACTGGTCAATGGAACGGTTGTCCGGCCTTTGCTGGGGGTAAGTCGGGAAGCCATTCTGACTTATCTGGATCGGCTGGGACAGCCTTATGTAACGGACAGTACCAATCTGGAAGATGCTTATGCACGCAATAAAATCCGTCTGAATGTGCTTCCGGCTTTGCGTGAAATCAACCCTTCGGTTGCTGAATCGATCGCCGAAACGGCTTCCCGTCTGGATGATGTGGCAGAGATTTACCGGCATGCCATGCAGGAAGCCTGTTGTCGGGTTTGTCCGGACGGAAAACGGATCTCCATTCCGGCTCTGCTGAAGGAAGTGGCGCCCCAGGCGGTTTTGTTCGAGCTGTTGCACGGGAAAGGATTCAATGCATCCCAGATCAGGGATATCCTGCGTAGCCTTTCCGGTGAATCCGGACGTTTGTTTCAGGGGGCAGGATGGACTTTGTTGCGCGACCGTAAATATCTGTTTCTCCGGTCAGATGCGGAGAAAAGTATCTTGTCTGTCCTTCAGGAACGGATCGTTCCGGTAGAAGATCTTCCCGTGTTGCCGCGCGAGAAGGAAGTGGCGTGTCTGGATGCCGACCGGATTACGTGGCCGCTGGAACTGAGAGTGTGGAGTTCCGGAGACCGTTTCATTCCGTTGGGCATGCAGAATTATAAGAAAGTGCGCGACTATCTGCGTGACCGGAAAATGTCTCTTTTTGAGAAAGAAAAGCAACAGGTGGTGGTTTCAGGCGGGGAGATTGTCTGGCTGGTCAATGAACGCATCGACCAGCGTTTCCGGGTAACCGGGCAAACGCGCCGGGTGCTGTTGCTTCAGGTTCGTGAGGAACGCTCTGAAGAAACATCTAACGATTTGATTCCTTAAATTTTAGTACGGATGTATAATCTCTTAGGATTCAGTCGGGAAAAACTGCCTTTTTGTGTTAAAAGATATTAAGAAGAACAGCCGTTTGTATCAGATTAGCGGATTTGTATTACATTTGGGCATGTTTAATATATTAACATCTGAATTATGAACGAATTAATTGCTAAAATTAAAGAACTGAGCAATAGCTTGCTGGAAGATGCAGCTTTGCAGGCAGAAAAAGGAAACAAGGCAGCTGGAACACGTGCACGTAAGGCTTCTTTGGAACTGGAAAAAGTGTTGAAAGAATTTAGAAAAGTTTCTTTGGAAGAATCAAAAAAATAAGACTTTGTCCAACGCTTTAAAGTGAGGACTGCATCGTTTCCGGTATCATACCGGTTGTGATGCAGTCTTTATTATATGTATATGCCGGCATTGTTTTTCTGAATATGGGAATGAACAGAAAGGTTTTCTTCGGATATGTAAGCGGAGTAGTCCTCGGAATAGGACTGCTTCTGTCCTCGTGCGGCAAAGCCGGCGGCCGTGAGAATCATTCGGCAGAGGCCGATTCACTGAACACGCTTTCCTATGAACTAAGGTATAAAGATCTGACCGCTTCTGCCCGGGCGGCAGGAAAAGCCTATTCCTTTGCCGAAGGACATCCCGCCCAACGTGCAGAAGCCTTGAACAATATGGCTTTCTGTGCCTTTATGCGGATGGACTTTGAACAGGCTTCGCGATTATATCGCAGGGCGGAAGTGGCAAGCGAGAATGAAGTGGAGGCTTTGATTGCTGATGTGGGCATGATGAGAGTCTGCCAGCGTACTTCCCTGAACAAGGAATTTTATGATTATCGCAACAATGCTCTGCGAAGGATCAGGCGGATCCGGGAATACGATGAGGCACTGGCGGATGAGCGGCTGAACCGCCGGTTCAATTATGCACTTTCGGAATTTTATATCGTTTCAGGTGTGTATTATTATTACCTCCAGCAGGATGAGGCGGCACTTCGTTCCATTCAGGCCATTTCGGAAGAATCGTTGAAGGCTGATACCTCCCAATGGTTGTATTATGTGTATATGCGCGGTTCAGGGGGAATGTATGAGGCACCGACTCCCGATGAAGTGACTTTGGGTGAATTTGAATGTCTGGTACAGTGCTTGCAGGTCAGCCGGATGAAAGACTATATTTATTTCGAGGCAAATTCGCTTCAGGCCATGGCTGAATTGCTTTGCATGAGGAGGAACCGTACCTTACTGGAGGCCAAAAGTCCCGGTCTGTTGAGGCTGGTCAATGAGGATGACCTGCCTGTGGACAGCCTTCCGTTGCGCTATGCGGAGGAGGCTTTGCGCCTTTTCAAGCAATATGGTGACTGGTATCAGATTTCGGGAGCGTACCGGACGCTGGCCACCTGCTATAACTTTGCCGGAATGCCGGACAAGGCTTTGCCGATGCTGGCGGAAGCTCTGGAGTTCGTCAACCGGCATCATGAAAAATATTATCATTGTGCCGATACGACGGACCGTCTGCACACCTATGTGCCTTTTTCTTCGGAATGCATCGAACTGAAATGGATCAATGATGAAGGTATCAAGACGGTACCGGAATGGATTGCCCGGCTGAGGGAGCAGTTAAGCCGGACGTATGCGGCCATGGACCGCAAACCGGAATCGGACTATAACCGGAACATTTATCTGGACATATTGGATTATGCGCGTCAGGACAAGGAACTGGAGAGCCGGTATGCCGTTCTGGAACGTGAATCGAAGCAATTGAATGTACTTCTGGCCCTGGTGGTTGCCGGTTTGTTGCTCCTCGTTGTCTGTTTTATTTTCCTGAACCGCCGGTGGCGTAAACGGAATACGGCTTATCTGTCTGAATTGCGTATGGTACTGGATCTTTGTCACCGGATTACCGGTGGTGTTCCGGTGAAGGCACAGGGAATCGGAGAAGTGACGGAGGTGCTCCGGCAGATACTGAAAGAGGGACTGTCCGGCATCTTTCCTGTGGATGAGGTTTCCATTCTGTTGAATCAGAAGGAAGAAGACGAGGATGAGGAAATGTTCAAAGAAGAGTCTTCCGGAGATGTGACGGAAGCTTCCGGAGAAAACAAGATCATGCTGGATTTTGATCTGGTTCCGCTCGGAAAGAATGAGTCGGTCGGCAAGCTCTTGCTGGTACTTCCCCAGAAGCTCCGTAAGGAAGAGCAGGCACTGGTCCGTCTGCTTTTGCCTTATCTCGGCTGGACACTGGAAAACGGACTGAATCTGGTTTCGCTGGAAGACGAGCGCAGGCGGTTGGACAAGGAACGGTATATTCACGAGCAGCATCTGGTGGAGAACAAGCGGAGAAATGAACTCAAGAAGGCCTGTCTGTCGATCGTGACGGGGATCTTGCCGTACATTGACCGGGTATCCAATGAGGTGCATAAGTTGCAATCGGCTTCCTATACCCGTGAGGAAGAAGTGAAGCGGGGAAAATTCCGTTACATTGACGAACTGATTGTCCGTATCAATGAATATAATGAGATTCTTGCCCGCTGGATCAAGATGCGTCAGGGAGCTCTGAGTCTGAATATAGAGAATTTTGCCTTGAATGAGCTGTTCCTCATGATCAGCAAAGGCCGCCGTACGTTTGAAATGAAACGTCAGGAACTGATCGTGCACGAAACCGGTGCCGTGGTGAAGGCGGATAAGGCACTGACGCTCTTCATGGTCAATACCTTGACCGAAAATGCCCGTAAATATACGCAGGAAGGAGGGCGCATTGAGGTGTCGGCAACGGAAACGGACACGTATGTGGAGATCTCCGTGACGGATAACGGTCCGGGACTTTCGAAGGAAGATGTCAGCCTGATTCAGGATGAAAAAGTCTACGATTCCGGACAGATCGGTCTGGCTACGGCCGCTGATGCCGGAGAACTCAAGAAACAGAAAGGACACGGCTTCGGCCTGATGAATTGCCGGGGAATCATTGAGAAATACCGGAAGACGAGTCCGGTGTTCGAAGTCTGTCTTTTCCGGGTGGAAAGTTCTCCTGGCAAGGGAAGCCGCTTTTATTTCCGGTTACCCCGGGGTGTCAGAAGAATGCTGGGAATGTGTTTGCTGGTTCTCATGCCTTTCCTGGGAGGAGGATGTATGCATTCCGCTCCGGTGGATGAAAGACAAGCTGTTCCGGACAGTATTGCCGGATATGACAGCCTGTTGCGGGTAGCCAATGACTATGCGAATATGGTTTATGAATGCAATGTCCGGGGAGCCTATTGGGAGGCACTTTCTCTGGCGGACAGTGCCTTGCATTATATGAATCTTCATTATCGGACCTATTCCGGAAAGAAGGTTCCTCTGCTCCGTCTCTATACTTCCGAGGGGGGAGATGAACGCGACTGGCTGGCCGGACGTTTCGATACGGACTACTTTATTTTGCTGGATGTGCGCAATGAAGCGGCCGTAGCATCCCTGGCCGTCAAGGATTTCCGTTGTTACCGGTATAACAATACGATTTATACGGCTCTGTACAAGCAGCTCACCAAAGATACTTCTCTCGAGCAATATTGCATTCAGATGCAGCAATCGGCCGGTAACAAATGGATTGCACTGACCTTGTTCATCCTGCTGGTGGCAGGATGTGGAGTGGTATACTATGTGCTTTATTTCCGGAGACGTTTGCATTACCGCTACAAGATGGAACAGGTCTTTACGGTGAATGAGGCAATATTTGCCCGGTCGGTCATTCACTCCGAGGCGTTGGACGAGATTCCCCAGCGGCTGGTGGATGGAGTCTTCAACGAAATCTGTGAACTGGTTTCCGTGGAGGGACTGGCTCTGGCGGTATATGATGAGGAATCGCATATCCTGAACTATGCCTTCTACCGGGGCGAGGGCGATGAGGTGGTCCGGGAACGTATGGCACGCTGTTTTGAAAAGCAGGTGCAGATGTGGAACGACGTGACGGGGTGGACCTTGCTTCCTTTGTGGGTAGAGATTGGCGGAGAACGGCATTGCATGGGTGTGCTGGCTCTGAAAATGATCCGTTGCGATAACCGGGAAGAAGATCCGTTACTGGTGGAACTGGTAGCCGGATATCTGGCCGTGGCCTTGCATACGACGGTGGTACAGGTCGGCCGGAAGTATCATGATATAGAACTGGCTCAGGATGAATCCAACCGGGTTGCGTATGAAGAGAATATGCTTCATGTGCAGAATATGGTGCTGGACAATTGCCTTTCTACCATCAAGCATGAGACGATTTATTATCCGAACCGCATCCAGCAGATTGTGAACCGCCTGAACACAGATAAGGGTATCACTGAAGCGGAAGAAAGAAAACAGATTACCACCGTGGCAGAACTGGTGGATTATTATAAGGATATATTTACCCTGTTAAGTTCATGTGCTTCCCGACAACTGGAAGAAATCACTTTCCGGCGTTCAGAAGTACCGGTGGAACGTCTGGCCGGTTTTACGCGGAAGTATGTGGAAAAGGCCGTACGCAAGCTGGCCTTCAGGGTGGAACTGGAAGCAGAAGCTGAGCCGGTGTCGGTGACGGGTGATGAAATCCTGCTTCGTTTCCTGCTGGAAAATCTCGTGGATGAGTCGCTCCGGTATGCTCAGGAGGGAAAGCTGGAACTGAAGATCCGGAAAGAAGGCGAGTTTGTACGTTTCGACTTTATAGACCGTCGGCGCAATTTCACTCAGGAAGTGCTGAACGGTTTGTTCTATCCCGATCTGGCACGCATGTGTCCGTCGGCTTCGTCTGAGGTATTGGCCGGCACGGAATATCTGGTATGCAAGCAAATTATCCGCGATCACGATGAGTTTGCCGGGCGGAGAGGATGCCGTATCAATGCCATGCCGGCTGAAGGCGGAGGCTTTTCGGTCTGGTTCACCTTGCCCCTGAAACGTACGGAATAGGAAGGTGGAAAAGGATGAAGAGTGAAAGAACTTAAAACCGGGACTGAAAGAAGATAAAAATGGAGAAGGGGAGAATGTATCTTCGGATTATCCGTTAACTTTGCGGAAGTAAGGAAAAACTTAAAGATAAAAATGGAAAAGTTTAAAGTTATTATTGTGGAAGATGTGAAGCTGGAACTGAAAGGAACAGAAGAAATCTTCCGTCACGAAATACCCAATGCCGAGGTGATCGGTACGGCCATGACCGAGGCTGAATTCTGGGAGCTGCTTCAGCAACAGACTCCTGATCTGGTTCTCTTGGATCTGGGACTGGGCGGATCGACCACCATCGGAGTGGACATCTGTGCCCGCCTGCACCGTGAGCGTCCGGAACTGAAAGTGCTGATCTTTACTGGCGAAGTGCTTAACGAAAAGTTGTGGGTAGATGCACTGGAGGCCGGAGCCGACGGTATCATCCTGAAGACCGGGGAATTGCTGACTGCTACGGATGTACAGGCGGTGATGGACGGCAAGAAGCTTGTCTTCAATTATCCGATTCTGGAGAAGATTGTGGAACGTTTCAAACAAAGTGTGCTGGCCGGTCAGCGCAGACAGGAGACAATTATCAATTATGATATAGACGAATACGACGAACGTCTTCTGCGCCATCTGGCTCTGGGATATACGAAAGAAATGATTACCGGACTGAAGGGGATGCCTTTCGGAGTCAAGTCCATCGAAAAGAGACAGAACGATCTGGTCAGCCGTCTGTTCCGTCCGGAAGAGCGGACGGGAGTGAATGCCTGCCGGCTGGTAACCCGTGCATTCCAGTTGCGCATCCTGGATATTGATAATCTGGAACCCGATGAAGAGTAGCATCCGTTTCTTTCATCCGGCATCGGTATTCTTTCTGCTTACGGTGGGAGTTGCTTTCCTCTCGTGGGTAGGAAGCATTTACGGTTGGGAAGACGTGCAGAACTTTCTGAGCGCGGAGGGGCTTCGCTGGGCACTTCGTTATACGGACGACAATTATCTTTGTGCGCCGATGCTGGCCAGTCTGCTGATCCTTTTTCTGGGACTGGGGTTGTGCATCCATTCCCGTTTCCCGGAAGCCTGCCTCCGTTTGCTGGGGAAAGGCATCCACCTGTCGCGCAAGGAACGCCGTGCGCTGGGGATGACGGCCGTTTCGCTCGGAGTATATGTCCTGCTTCTTGCTTTCCTGGCCTGGGGACCGTGGACACTGGTGAGGAGCATTACAGGCGATTTGTCCGGTTCTCCTCTTTCGGAAGGAATCTGGTGTGTGACAGCTTTCGGTCTGGTGCTGGCCGGACTGGTTTACGGATCTGCTACGGATTTTTATCGGAACGACCGGGATATCGTCCGCGGCATGTCGTGGTGTTTTGCCTATTTTGCTCCGGGATTTGTTACCTTATTCTTTGTTGTTCAGTTTTTTGCCGTGCTGGATTATACCGGACTGGCCGCATTTGCCGGCATTTCCGAGACGTGGCTTTACTGGACCTACACATTTTGTTGCCTGCTGGCGTTTAGCGTACGGAGAAAATGATTATCTTTGCCCGGAAAAATTATTTACCTTATATAAAAACTGATATGAAGAAAAGTATTTTATGGGTGGCTGCCGGTATGATGACACTGGCTGCCTGCCAGAAACAGGCTGGTTATACCATTCAGGGAACCGTTGAAGGAGTTGCCGATGGTGACACCGTTTATTTGCAGAACTTTGAAAACAACAACCTGGTGAAGATTGATTCTGCTATCGTAAAGAACGGTACCTTTGAATTCAAAGGTCAGGCCGACTCAATCGTCAAGAGCAGCTATGTAACTTACATGAAGAACGACAAGCGCATGCTGACCCTGTTGTTTGTTGAAAACGGAAACATCAAAGTTGCTTTGAATGAAAAGGACAGCCAGGTTTCAGGTACCCCTTGCAATGATACCTATCAGAACTTCATGACCTCTTACAAGGCTATCGGAGAAGAGCTGAAAGCTATCTACACCAAGGCTCAGCAGGATTCTACACTGACCGCCGAACAACGTGATTCACTCATGACTCTTCTGGACGAAAAGCAGGAACAGGGAATGGACAAAGTCTATCAGACAATCTCTGACTGTATCGAAACTCCGGTAGGTGTACATCTGCTCGTATCTTTCGCATCTTCATTTGACATCGAAAAGGTAGAACCGCTTCTGAACAAGATCCCTGCCGCTTATGCCAACGATGAAGGTGTGGTAGCTCTGAAGGAACATGCCGCTACGGTAGCCAAGACCGCGGTAGGCAAGAAGTTCATTGATTTTGAAATGAATACTCCGGAAGGAAAGAGCGTGAAATTGTCTGACTTTATCTCCAAGAACAAATATACACTGATCGACTTCTGGGCAAGCTGGTGCGGTCCCTGCCGTCAGGAAATGCCGAATGTTGTTGCCGCTTACAATGAATTCAAGGCTAAAGGATTCGGTATCGTAGGTGTATCTCTGGACAACAACCTGGAAAGCTGGAAAAAGGCTATCAAGGATCTGAACATTACCTGGGCTCAGATGTCTGACCTGAAGGGATGGCAATGTGAAGGTGCTGCCCTGTATGGCGTACGTGCGATTCCGGCTACCGTACTGGTTGATCAGGAAGGTACTATCGTTGCCCGCAACCTGCGCGGTGATGAATTGAAAGCCAAATTGGCTGAATTGATGAAATAAACCTTTGTTAAATTAAATTCGGCACACAGGCGGGGCGGGCTTCCGTGAGGAAAGATGTTCCCAAATGCCTGTGTGCATTTTTTATGTCCGTATGTTCCGGAGCGGATCAGATCATATCTTCGCCGGTTCTGATGACCGGAACGCGTACGGTCTTGTGGAACGGAATGAAGCGTGACACAACCGCAATGACCAGTGTTACGGCAAAAAGCCATCCCAGGATATCTTTCAAAGCCAGAAGCGTACCCTGTTGCTGGAGAATGGTGTAAAGTGTATTGTTGGCCAGCTGGGTGGCTTCATCTATGCCATGTCCTTGGGCCAGGCTGCTTTCCAGAGTCGATTGCCAGCGTGTTGCGGCCAGCGGGTCCGTAGCGGTCAGGGTTTCCGAGAGCTCCACCATGTATTTCTGCTGGAGGCGGTAGAGCGTGTTGCTATAAAAGGCCGAAGCGATAACGGGTGTAAGTACCGAGCGGAAAGTGATCAGGAAAAAAGCATTGGAAAGCAGATACTTGGGATGAAGGTCTTCCACGGCAAAAAGAGCGAAAGCAATGATCAGAACCATCATGCCCACTCCGCGCAGGAACATGGGAAGATAGAGCATTTCGTAGGTACTGTCCGGAGAGATCCCGAAATAAAGCATGCCGAAGAACAGGGCAAAACATCCCATACCGCCGGCAATGAGAAAGCGGAAACGCCAGCGTTGCCACCGGAACCACCAGAAGCAGATGAAAGCTCCGGCCAGATAACCGGGAAGGAGCCAGATATAGAGTGTGTAGCTATGCGTATTGTCTACACGCAGGATGGTGGTCAGATAGCTGGTGAGCAGGCTGGTAGAGGTACTGAAGAACATAACCATCATCATGTAGAAATAACCCAGAATGGCTTTCCACTGGAAGAGTGGCTTCAGGCTTACGAAAGGATGGGTTGAGTGGAACTGCTCCCAGAGAAATATTGCCACGAGCAGAGGAGCGATGACAATATAGGTACAGATGCGCCTGGAAGCCATCCAGTCGAGAGTTTTGCCGTAGGTGATGACGTAGATAAGCATCAGAACACCGGTGGCGATGATGAGCATCTCGCGCGGATGAAGTTCTTTCCAGGGGATGGGACGTGAAGGACGGTCATGGCGGAAAAAAAGAATGACCGCCAGGATAGCCACGAGCAGGAGCAGCATCATGAAGTAATACATGTATTTCCAGTCGTAATGATAGGCCAGCAGAGCAGTAATGACCATGGAGAGTTGTCCGCCTCCGAATACCAGCGGATAAAAATAAGCATAGAATTCACTTCGCACATCCTTGGGGCTGAAGATAAACTTGATGCGCCGGATGACCCACAACATCAGGAAACCTTTCAGAAATCCGATGACAAAGCTGGCGGCAATGAGCAGGTCGATATTGGCCTGACGGGCACAGAACCAGCTCAGGAAAAACTGGAGGACCAGATCGGCCAGCAGGAGTGATTTGCCGGACAAGGCTCCCAGAATCTTGGGAACAATCGGATAAGATACGGCCATGCCTGCCGATGCCGCATAATAGCCTATGGTAATATCTTCGGTATAGACTCCCAGGGTGTTCGATACCTCTACCATGCTACCGGTGTAAGTTCCGTTCAGCATGGCGATGGGAAGCATGATGAGGAAGACCGTAGCGACGGCTATCCGGTCGGGAACCCACGTACGGACAGGTATTTCAAGTTCACGGGCTGTTTTCATTTCTTTCTCAGAGCTTCGGTTTCGACCATCATGCCTGCCCGCAGGAGGCTCATGTATTTTTCGTCGGCTTCATCCAGATCGATGCGCACGGGGATGCGTTGTTGCACTTTCACGAAGTTGCCGGCCGAGTTGTCCGTGGGAACCAGCGAGTACTTGGAGCCTGTTGCTTCGGAGATAGCGGTGACATGTCCGTGCAGAACCTTTCCGGGAAGTCCGTCTACTTTGATGCGCACAGGCTGGCCGATATAAATATTCGCTATCTGGGTTTCACGATAATTGGCGGTAATCCATTTACCCGACTGACGTACGATGTACGACAGGGTTTGTCCGGCGCTGACATATTGTCCCGGTTCCAGGGTACGCCGTCCCATATAGCCACTGTACGGAGCGGTGACAACGGTGTATGAAAGATTCAGGTTGGCAAGGTCAAGTGCTGCTTCGGCACGCAGGATCCCAGCTTCCACTCCGACCTGCTTCTTGCTGGTTTCGTCATACTGGGAGTGGGCAGCTTCCTTCTGGCGCAGAAGAGCATCATAGTGGGCACGTGCCGCTTCATAACTGGCCTTGGCCTGGTCATATTGTTGTTCGGGGACAGACTCTTCCTTTAGCAGACGTTCATAGCGCCGGTAGTCCTGTTCGGTCTGCCAGAGTCTGGCTTTGGCTTCGGCCAGGTTGGCATCCTGTTCGGCGATGCGGGTATGAGAAGTCCGTATGCCGGAAGTCAGCACGTCGCGCGATCCCTGTGCGTCGAGGAGGGAAGCTTCCGCTTCTTTCTGGCGGATCAGGTATTCCCGGTTGTCGAGGACGACGAGTGTGTCACCCTCGTGTACGAACTGATGTTCGCGGAATCTCACTTCCTGAATGTATCCGGCCACCCGTACGTTGACCGGTGCGATGTACTGGTCGACGAAAGCATCGTTGGTGATTTCGTAATTGATGTAACGCCAGAAATAGTTGGCCGTCCAGACCAGTCCTGATCCGGCGATAAGCAGGCAGACAATGTTCAGGATGATGTTGCGTCGTTTTTGTCTCTTCAGACGCTTGTATTTCAAATGGAGTACTGACATGGCGGTTTCTGATTGTTAACGGTATGAATGGGGTTACAGGTTTCCGATGGCCCGTTGAAGTTCATAATAGGTGTAAATGACCTGTGTGCGTGCCGTAGTGAGTTGCAATTCGGCATTGAGCCGCAGGTTGTCGGCGTCAAGCAGATCGGTCAGGATGGCCAGCTGGTTCATATAGCGGTTTCGCATGATCCGGTAGTTCTCCTCGGCCTGTTTTACCGAGAGTTTCAGGGATTCCACTCGGTCGGTAGCTTCGTGATGCTTGAGCAGGGCTGCCTGTACTTTCATACGGATGTCTTGCCGTTTCTGTTCTTCGGTGTTGCGCATCAGAAGTACGTTTTGCCGGGCCTCGTTCATGCGGTGCCGGTTGCGGTAGAGCGCCGAAAGAGGATAGGAGAGTGAGAGTCCGATGTTCCAGTTGTTGTTATAAAGGTCGGCCATGGTGCGTGAAACGGGTCGGGCCAGGGTATTCGAGGCGGTTAGTGAAAGCCGTGGAAGCTGTTCGGCCCGTGTCAGTGCAATGTTGTTTTCGGCCAGTTCCGTCTGTTTCCGGATGAGCTGCATGGCCGGATCGGAAAGGAATGCCCGGTCCACATACTCTCCGTAGGTACCGGCCTGGAAAGTCTGTTCCAGCAGGGTTGTATCCGGGATCAGGAGCAATCTTTCGTCCATGCCCAGCAGAATGTCCAGCCGTTGGGATACCAGCCGGATATTGTTTCGGGTTTCGGTGACGGCCAGCCGGTCGTTGGTCAGTTGCATTTCACTCCGGAGAACGTCATTGTTTGTGATAATGCCTTCTTCCTTCATTCGCCAGATGTCCTTGAGCCTGCGTTCAGACTCCTCAATGTTCCGGTTGAGTACCCGGTCCTGTTTGTAGAGGCTGAACAGGTTCAGATATTGCTCGAGCAGTTCCAGTTTGATGTCTGCCCGGTCGGTTGCAGTCTGAAGCCGTGCGATGTCCTGCTCCAGTCCGGCTTTGCGGATGGAATATTTGATTTTTCCTCCCTGATAGAGAGGCTGGGTAAAATCGACGGTGTAGTTCTGTTGCCAGTCGGGAGTGTCGGGGCGGGTCGGATCATTCAGTCCGCTTTGCCATACGACAGGTTGTCCCAGCACCCCTCCTTTCAGACCGATGGAGATATCAGGCATCCGGGCGGTTCGTGCATCGCGTATGCGCTCTTCGGCCATCTGCTCTTTCAGACGATCGGCATGAAGCTGGAGGTGCTGTTCCGCTCCCCGTGCAAACAACTCATCCAGACTGATCCGGAGGGAATCATGCTGGGCATAGGTGGTAAACGGAATGCATAAGGAGAGAAAAAATGTTGACAAAAAATCAATAGGTCTCAATGGCATGCTGCAAGTCCTTTAATAATTTGTCGGTCAGCTTGATCTGTTCTTTTCCCAGGATTCTTTCCAGGCGGTCGTAATATTCCTTGAGTTGCGGGGCAATCCTTTGGTGAAATTCTTCTCCTTTTTCGGTGAGATAGACCAGCTTGTTGCGCCGGTCTTTCGGATTTTCATGCCGGCAAACCAATCCTTTGCGTTCCAGATTTGTCATGAGACTGGTCAGGCAGGCTTTGTCTTTGGCAGTCCGTTCTGCCAGAGTCTGCTGGGTGACCCCCTGTTCGCTCCAGAGACAACTCATGATCTGTAACATTTCGAAGGTAATCCCTGCATTGGAGTTCCGTAGCAGGCGTTGCATAGCGTGACGTGATGCCATACGGGTGCGTATCAGCTGCATGATACACTCTCTTGAAGTAATTTTCTCGTTCATTTCTGTTAATCTTGAATATGGGTGCAAAGATAGTGTTTTTTGAATTATTTGGTATAATATTAAACTAATTCTTATCCGGGAACTGTGTTTTTTTCTTTCGTGCAATATTTCCGTAATATGGAAATCCCCTTTTCCGTTCCTGTTTCAGGGAGGAGAAGGGGAGAAATCGTTTTTCAGAGTAAACTGATCAGTGTATCCACGTCTGCTTCACGGGTTGCCCAGCTGGTGACGAAACGTACGACGGTTTCCGTTTCTCCTCTTGGTCCCCAGAGTTCGAAAGTTGCTTCCTGTGCAAGGCGGTCAATCGTCTCATTGGGCAGGCATACGAATTGCTGGTTGGTGGGAGAATCGAGATGCAGGCGGTATCCTTTCTGTACGAAAGCCTGCTTCAGTTTCAGGGCGAGGCGCACCGCATGTGCTCCGAGCCGCTCGTAGAGGCCGTCGGTGAAAAGTGTTTCAAACTGGATACCCAGCAGACGTCCCTTGGCCAGCAAGGCTCCGTGTTGCTTGATCAGTGGGAAGAAGTGTGGCAAGCGTTTCGGGTCGGGTGCGACAACCGCTTCTCCGAAGAGCGTTCCGACTTTGGTCCCGCCGATGTAGAATGCGTCACAGAGGCGTGCAATGTCCTTGAGAGTGACGTTTGTTCCGGGAGAGGCCAGTCCGTATCCCAGGCGTGCTCCGTCCATATAAAGCGGAATATGAGCTTCGCGGCATACGCGGCTCAGATCCTCCAGTTCATCGAGCGTATAAAGTGTGCCGTATTCGGTGGGATGGGAGATGTAGACCATTCCCGGGGCAACCATGTGCTCATAGGTTTCGTCGCGGTAGAAGTCGGTGATGTAGGCTTTCACCTCGTTGGCCCGTAGCTTGCCTTCGTGCTGGGGCAGGGTAATCACTTTGTGGCCGGTGGCTTCGATGGCTCCCGATTCGTGTACGTTGATATGGGCGGTTTCTGCGGCCAGAACTCCTTCGTGGTGAGCCAGAAGCCCGTCGATGACGGTTGCGTTGGTCTGTGTACCTCCTACCAGGAAATGTACGGCTGCTCCGGGCTGTCCGCATGCCTTGCGGATCAGTTCCTTTGCACGGGCGGTATAGGGATCATTTCCATATCCTGCGGTCTGTTCCAGATTGGTTTCGGTCAGGCGCCGTATCACTTCCGGATGGGCACCTTCCATATAGTCTGTGTCAAAATGTATCATGTTGTATTTCTTTGTTTGATTAGCCTTGCAAAGGTAACAAAGAAAAGCCGAAAACCAGCAGGTGTATGCCGGTTGGAATAACTTTTTCGTATCTTTGCAAAGTTTAGAGACATTCTGTGAATATATGCCTGTGATAGAAATAACTTCGCTGGACCATCCGGGAGTGGATGTGTTCAGCGCTTTGACCGAAGCTCAGTTGCGCAACCGGCTCGATCCGGCAAAAGGTGTTTTCATTGCCGAGAGTCCCAAGGTGATCCGGGTGGCTCTTGATGCCGGTTACGAGCCTTTGTCCCTGCTTTGTGAGCGCCGGCATCTGACGGGAGATGCGGCAGATATCCTTGCCAGGGTGGGAGATATTCCCGTGTACACCGGTGAGCGGGATTTGCTGGCCCGGCTGACCGGCTATACCCTGACGCGGGGAGTGCTTTGTGCCATGCGTCGTCCGTGTGTACGCGAAGTGGCAGAGGTGTGCAAGGATGCCCGTCGTGTCGTGGTGATTCATGGGGTGGTGGATACCACCAACATCGGAGCCATTTTCCGGTCGGCCGCAGCTTTGGGAATTGATGCCGTGTTGCTGACTCCCGACTCGTGTGATCCGTTGAACCGGCGGGCTGTACGTGTGTCTATGGGTTCCGTGTTTCTGGTTCCCTGGACATGGGCCGACCGTCCGCTGGAGTGCTTGAAAGAGCTTGGATTCAAGACGGCTGCTCTGGCCCTTACCGACCGTTCCGTGCCGTTGGACTATCCGCTTCTCAAGCAGGAGTCCCGTCTGGCACTGGTGATGGGTACGGAGGGCGACGGTCTTCCTCAGACGGCCATTGACGGGGCTGATTACGTGGCCCGTATTCCCATGTATCATGGAGTGGATTCACTGAATGTGGCGGCTGCTTCGGCCGTGGCTTTCTGGGAGCTCCGGCTTCCCGGTAATGTTTCAGGCGATGCCCAGCAGTTCGATGTCGAAGATCAGTGTTGATCCTCCGGGAATACCCGGCTGGGAGAATTTGCCGTATCCCATTTCGGCAGGGATGTAGATTTCCCATCGGTCGCCTATGCACATCCGCTGGAGTGCGATGATCCATCCGTCGATCAGGTCACTCAACCGGAGGGCAGCCGGGATTCCTCCCCGTGTGTCGTCGAATATTCTTCCGTCGATGGTACGGCCGGTGTAGTGGACGGTGACGATGCTTCGTGGGCCGGGATGTTTGCCGTCAGCCCGTCCTTCGGCCAGTGATTTGTAACAGATCCCTTTCGGGAGCGGACTGACTCCCGTTTCTTTGCTCTTGCTGGCCAGCCAGTTGAGATTGGCCTGTGTATACTCTTTGCGATTGTTTTTCGTCTGAACTTGTTTTTTGTCTTTTTCCATGGTCGCTTCTTTTTCGTGTTCACAAAGATACTTGCTCGTTTTCGGTCCGCCAAAAATGAAAGGCCGGGTTTATGCAAAAATCTGTTAACGGAAAGAAGTTTCTTCCGGAAATTATTTTTCGCAGGAAGAAAATATCGTTTTCCCTGTGGGGGAAAGTGTTTTCCTGATGCGTGTTTTCTTTCCCTTCTGTATGATTTTTCCCGGCCGCATTGTACCTTTGTATTGTAATAACTCTCAAAAGACGGTGATATGCGAAAAGTAAGTAGAGAAATGGACAGTGCCTGGGCGCTGGAAGTCATGCGCAAGGCTCCTTATATAACGGTCAGTTTCACCCGGCCTGACGGAACGGCTTATGGGGTACCTCTTTCACTGGCAAGTGCGGACGGCCGTATCTGGTATTTCCATTGTGCTCCGGAAGGGGACAAGCTGGATGCTCTTGCCGTTCATCCGGAAGTATGTCTGTCGGCCGTAACGAAGTGTGCTCCTACGGTAGGGCCCAAAGACGGATCGTTCACCCTCCAGTATCGTTCGGCTATTGCGTTCGGAAGAGCGGAACTGGTGACCGGGGATGCGGAAAAGATTGAAGCTCTCCGTATCATCAGCCAGCGTTTCCTGCCGCAACACATGGATGCATTCGATGATGCGGTTCGCCGGAGTCTTCATCGTACGGCGGTGGTGCGTATCACGCTTACAGATCCTCCTGTGGGTAAGCGCAAGCAATATGACAAGCAGGGGGAAGAAATGAAATATGGACGCATGGAAGAATAAAAACAGTCAGCTTATGCAACTTACTTATCTGTTTCATAGCGGTTTCGTTTTTGAGACTGACCGCTGCATTCTCGTGTTTGATTACTGGATGGATCCGGCGGGTGCCATGTCCCGGTACCTGGAGTCATCGAAGCCTCTGTATGTCTTTTCCAGCCATTTCCACGAAGATCATTTCAACCGGGAGATCTTTGCCTGGCGAACCCGGAAAGCAAACGCGTGCTACATTCTTTCGAAAGACATTCTGAAGCACCGACGGGCCGGGAAGGAAGAGGCTGATGCCTGGCTGGGCAAAGGGGCCGTGTGGGAAGACGAACATCTCCGCGTGACGGCTACGGGAAGTAACGATAGCGGTGTGTCGTGGGTGGTGGAAACCGGCGGCATGCGTCTTTTTCATGCCGGCGACCTGAACAACTGGTATGCCCGTTTTCTGACCGACGACTATCAGGGAGGGCTGGTTTATAGTCCCGATTTCGGCGTTGATATTGATCCGGCCAGGGAAGAAAAGCGTTTTCTGGGCGAGCTGAAAGATGTCCGTAAACTTGCCGGCCGTTTCGATGTGGTGATGTTTCCCGTGGACGGCCGCATCGGCAACGGATATACCCGCGGAGCCCGTCAGTTTCTTGACAGGTTTCAGGTCGGACTTTTCGTTCCCATGCACTTTGTGGCCAGCGGTTTCGAGTCAGCCTGGCGGATGAAGGAATTTGCCGATGCGAAGTCTGTCCCATTCTGGAGCATTGCGGGAGAAGGAGAAAGCCGTGAGGTGAGGAAACGCATCGAAGTTGTAGCTGCGGTGATGAGCCGCGACGGGAAGTATTTCGCTACCCAGCGCGGTTACGGCGAGTTTAAGGACTACTGGGAATTTCCCGGTGGAAAGATGGAGCCGGGTGAGAGCCGGGAAGAGGCTCTGATGCGTGAAATCCGCGAGGAACTCGATACGGATATCCAGGTGGATGCCTTTCTCACGACGGTGGAGTGTGATTATCCTTCGTTCCACCTTACGATGCATTGTTATCTGTGTACCGTAGTTTCGGGCAGTCTGGTACTGAAGGAGCATGAGAGTGCTGCCTGGCTGGGTGCGGACGAACTGGATCGTGTGGCGTGGCTTCCGGCAGATGTGGAAGTGGTGAAGGAGATTAAGAAAAGGGGAGCATGAAATTCTGAAATCAGCAAGCAATGTTAAAGAAAGACGAATATAGTCTGGTAGATTATGTTTCCTCACATGGTGATTTTCCTGTGAACATCACTTGAAAACTGGAGAAACCTGTGATGCCGCGATATCTGAAAGTAGTATAGAAATAGTTGGTTATACTAATGTTATTTTGCTATAAATGAGAGCGAAAATTTGACATTATTTGATGATGCAGGTAAAAATGCTGACTTTGATTTCTCTTGAATTCTTCGTTCGGGATGAAAAGGTTAATGCTCTTTTATTTGAAATGATGAAAAAGACAGTTATAATCTTTTCCTGTGTTAAATCATAGTCCTTTATTAACGTAACGAGCCGAATCTTTTGATGAAAAACGCTGAGATAAATGTGGCTATGCGCCTAATTGTTTTACATAACCCTTTCGTTATATTGGATAAAACGCTTCGACATTTTTGAGGGAAGCTGAAATAAAGGGATTTTAAAGCTGGAAGCGGGAAAAAACAGACTCCAAATCAGTGTTCCTGTTTCTGCTTTTTACGCGAAAATGTATTGTTCTGGTTTTGATAAGGCAGGCTTTTGTAATCTGCATGTTGCGGATTTTGTATTTTATATGTCTGAATGATATTTCGCGGACTTGTGAGAATTCAAAATATGTAACATGTGTAATAAAGTTCTATGAATAGGGGATATTTAGAAGGGTGGAATTAACATAATGACAAATTGAAATGGAGTTCATAAGGCTGACAAATGTGATATGTCTTTCCTATGGCTATGAATCGGCGTTTAATAAGCAAAATTAGAATGTCAACAAAAGTCTTTCTTTACCAGTATGTAACCGGAGAAGAAGAAATAGTTTGGGTATTTGCTTTTTATTCTTTAAATTCGCAAAAATAGATTCTGAATCATGAATATTTTACACCGTATATCTGGAATGTTTTTCTTGAATCTGCTATTGGGAGATCAATGGAGCTTGCTTTGTTCCTGAATTTCGGGAGAATATATTGACTTGAGAATTTCTGAGAGTAATGGATTAAAGACCTAGTAATTATGATAAACATAAGTTCAAGCAATCTTGCTAAAATCATTGAAGCGTATAAAGTCTATTTTAAAGAGTATTTTTCTATTGAACTTTACAAATGGAAAGCTGTAAGGTGTTTCCTTGCTTACTGGGACATTGAAGCTGTTAATTTTAAGGGTATGCTGAAACAGGCATTAAGTAAGACGGAAAATTTGCTGACTTCAATGAATAATTATCCGAGGAATATGTTAGAAGAGTTTTGTGAGTTAGATGAAACAAAAGTACGCGAAATGTTTAGAGAGCTATTTGATGAGAATCAGAATGTTGTCTTTCGGATAAATCAGTTTCGAAAAAATGCAGATGAGTTATTGAGGCTATGGGGGAAGGGTAAGCAACATTATCAGACGTTAAATGCAATTACCACATACCTTTGGCTTCGATATCCGGATAAATATTATATCTATAAGTATTCTTGTGCACGGAAAATGGTGAGGGAGCTGATGCCTTCAATGGTACTTAAGAAGGGAAGTGGAGCAGAGGAAGTGAGTGAGGTCTTTAAATTATATGATGAGATTGCTAAGGTGTTGCAGAAGGATGCTGATATCAGAAAAATGTTGGATAATGTTTTGACCGAAGATTGTTATCCCGATAAAAATCTGAGAACTGCTGTTGTGGATTTGGCGTATTTTGTTGGTCGGTATTATCACCCGGAACCGAAAATGTTGCCAGAACCAGGAACGAAGGTGCAAACTTGGATTTATTCCCCTGGAGAAGGAGCCCGTAAATGGGATGAGTGTGTAGCCAAGAATAAGATGTATCTAGGCTGGGATGATATGGGTGATTTTGATTTGTATGAGACCCGTGAAGATATGAGGACCCGGATGAAGGAATTATACGGCGAAGAAAAGGATTACAGGAATGATAGTCTGGCTACCTGGGAATTTACCAGTGAAATGAATATAGGCGATGTGGTGTTTGCCAAGAAAGGCCGGGGGTGTATTATCGGGCGGGGAATAGTCACAGGCGATTATGAATATGACAAGAGCCGAGATGAATACAGACATGTCAGAAGTGTAAAATGGGACAAAGTGGGGGAATGGACTTTAAAGGAACCTCTTGCAATGAAGACGTTGACAAATGTGACGTCTTATGCGAATTATGTAGAAAATTTAAATAAGATGCTGGAAAGTAGAACGGAACCTGAAACGGCCTCTAATTATTGGTGGCTATGTGCCAATCCGAAAATCTGGAGTATGACAGGCTGGATGGTCGGTGAAGAACAGGACTACACTCTTTATAATACAGCGGGGAATAAGCGACGGGTATTCCAGCATTTTCTGGATGCACGAGTAGGAGATAAGGTGATTTGTTATGAAGCAAATCCGACCAAACAGATTTCCGGATTGGCAGTTATCTCAAAGGAAAGTGATGGTGAAAGAATTTGTTTCCGGAAGATAGAGACATTAGCTTCGCCTGTGGATCTATCGGAAGTTAAGTCAATGCCGGAACTTGCAAATATGGAATTCTTGGTAAATCCGAACGGTAGCTTCTTTCATTTGACAGAAAAGGAATATATGGCCTTATTGGATCTTATTCGGGAAGAAAATGATAGTATTCATCCGGAAAGGTCTATCGAGAAATATACGAAAGCTGATTTCCTGAAAGAAGTATTTATGGCCGAAAAGGATTTTGACACTTTACGGCATCTGATTCGGACTAAAAAGAACGTTATTCTTCAAGGAGCTCCGGGGGTGGGGAAAACGTTCTGTGCCCGGCGTCTGGCACAGGCTATGATGGGTGAAAGAGATGAAAGTCGGATATGTTTAATTCAGTTTCACCAGAATTATTCTTATGAGGACTTTGTGATGGGGTATAAACCTGTAGGAGGAGCCTTTGAGTTACAGAAAGGTATATTTTATAAGTTCTGTATGCTTGCGGCTAATCATCCGGATAAGGAATTTTTCTTTATTATTGATGAAATCAACCGGGGTAACTTGTCAAAGATATTCGGGGAATTGTTGATGCTGATAGAGAAAGATTACCGGGGTGAGAAATTGACGCTGGCTTATAAAGATGAGAAATTCTCTGTACCGGGAAATCTGTATCTTATCGGTATGATGAACACGGCTGATCGAAGTCTGGCTTTGATTGATTATGCATTGCGTCGTCGGTTCAGCTTTTTTGAAATGTCGCCCGGATTTGATTCGGAAGGATTTAAAGCTTATCTGGAAGGAAAGGACAATGTGCGGTTAAATGAGCTGGTGGCACAAATAAAAGAACTGAACCGTCAGATTGTTGCTGATGATTCGCTTGGGAAAGGATTTGAGATAGGACATAGTTATTTGTGTACGAAGGGAGAAGTGACAGATGAGTGGCTAAAGGAGATCGTGAATTATGATATACTTCCGATGTTGCGGGAGTATTGGTTCGATAACAGAACGGAAGTGGATAGATGGTCGAAAAAGTTGAATGGTATTTTCCATGATTAAGGATCGGAATATTTGGATACGCAATGTGTATTACATGTTGGCATATGCTTTCGAAGAGCTGAAAAAGAATAATTATGAGCAGATTGCACATGAGGAGTTTGAGCATATACAGGATTTGTTTGCGGAAATTCTGTATAAAGGTGTGTCTGCTCAGCTGAAACGTGGATTACACCGGGAGTATATAAATCGGGTGGAAGATTTACCGTTGTTGAAAGGGCGTTTGGATATAAGAGGAACAATAGCCAACCAGATGAGATGTCGTAACGTATTGTGTTGTGAGTTTGATGATTTGTCAGAAAACAATTTGTTTAACCGGGTATTAAAGACAACACTGTCTCTTTTATGTCACGAACGGAATGTATCATCTGTACGAAAAGCAGAACTGAGAACGTTGTTACCTTTCTTTTCGGGTGTTGATGAAATTGATGTTCGGAATATTCGTTGGAATGACTTTGTGTATCAACGGAACAATCAGATGTACCGAATGCTGATGAATGTGTGCTATTTCATCATTGATGGTATGCTTATGACGACAGAGACAGGGAAATATCGTATGGCGACTTTTTCAGACGAGCATATGTGTCGCTTGTTTGAAAAATTTGTGTTGGAGTACTATCGTTTGCATCATCGGGAATTATCGCCTAATCCAGATCGGATTGAATGGAATATTTATTCGAAAGATGCCATGGTGATTGATCTTTTGCCTGCTATGCAGAGTGACATTGTTTTGCATCGAGGGGATCAGTCATTGGTTATAGATACCAAGTATTATAGTCATGCGATGCAGTATCATTTTGATAAACCGACTATTCATTCAGCAAATTTATATCAGATATTTACCTATGTAAAGAATTTAGATGTGAAAGATACAGGGAATGTAAGCGGATTACTTTTGTATGCTAAAACAGATGAAGATATTACTCCTGATTTATCAGCCTCGTTTGGTAAGAACCACATTCGGGTAAGAACGCTTGATTTGAATCAGGAGTTTTCCGGTATAGCTAGTCAGCTGGAAGAGTTTCTGAAATGGTAGAATTGCGGTCTTTTCATAAAATGTGAGAGTTATGGCATATGTAAAACGAGGCAACCTTGAAAAACTTAATATTGGGAGTAATGATAGCAGATGGGATAAGTACATTAAGTTTGCAAATGCAACAATAGATAATCCCAGTGTGCCAATAGATGAAAAACTTGATGTTCATCTGAGAGGAAATAGTGTGCATATCTATTATAAAGGGGGACGGATATTGGAAATTAAGAGGAATGCTTTAAATCTTGATTATAACTATTTTTATTCTAAAAAGGAGCATCAGAATATTCCGAGAACCTGGATGAGATATATGTTTGATAATGATCAGGAGGAACTCCGTAAAAGAAATATTTCCCCAGAAAAATGTTTGTCTCCTTCTGAAGTAAAAAGGGTTTGGGAGGAACTTCAGGAAAAAAGGGATATGTTACTGGCAATGAAAACTCCGGAAGAATATTTCAAGGAAGCCGCGAAGATAATGGATGAATGGAGCCGAGCATTGTTGGATGATTCTGATATCAAGCATGAAGAGAGATTGTTGCAACAAAGGATATCGGTATGTAACAGGCATATGGAAGAAACCGATTTTATTGTATTGGATATAGAGTTTGCCGTGACGAATGATAAAAGTGTCAGCTATCATTCGGAGAAATATTTACATCCCCGCTTTGATATCATTGCCCTACAGCCTCGAAAGAATTTCCGGTTGGCCGTAATTGAACTAAAGAAAGGGATGGTGCTACGGGATTGAAAGGGAATGGTATTTTTAGCCAAGGTGTAAAATCTGGAGTTCTGGATCATATTGCTAAATTTGAGGATACAATCGGGAGTGCCAGAGGTTATCGTGAGTTTGTGCAGGAAATGGATGAAGTTTTGTCAATGAAGGTACAATGCGGAGTGTTACCTGTGGAACTAATGGGAATAAAGATACCTGTCGAAAAGCCTGATTTCTATCTTGCATACGCGGGATCCGGAATGGAACACTTTAAAGGGGCGTGTGAGAGTATCGGACAACCATGTATTTGTATTACGGATGAGCGGCAACCTTTCTTGAAATTATGAACTTCATGACTTTACTCCTCCGTTTCCAGGAAGCGTATCGCATGGTCTCCCCGTCCAGGTTGTCAATGCGTATCATATGGTCGGCAGCTGATTCCATACGGATTCTACCCACCGGCGGATATTTTCCCGGGTGACTTCCGGACGGATGGCTTCTTCCAGAGGCATGTTGTCCGGTGCAAGATTGTCCACCCGGCTGAATCCTGCATTGAGAAGGGCTTGTGTGTCGCTGGCTTTTCCTGCTATCAGCCAGGTGGGAACAAGCTTTGCCTGTGCCCGTCGCATGACCCGTTCGGGAAGCTTGCCCATGAGTGTCTGGCGGTCGGCATGTCCTTCACCGGTAATTACGAGGTCGGTATCTGCCAGCAGGCGGTCGAAACCGGACAGATCAAGCAGAAGATCGGCTCCTGATTGTGTGGTGGCCTGAAGGTATTGAAGGAATGCATATCCCAGTCCTCCGGCTGCTCCGGCACCGGGGCGGGAAGAAGTATCCTTGCCCATGCGGCGGGCAGATTCTTCGGCAAACTGGCGGGCACGGCGGTCGAGTTCTTCTACCATTTCCGGGGTAGCTCCCTTTTGCGGGGCGAAAATATGGGCAGCTCCTTCCGGTCCGTAGAGCGGATTGCGTACATCGCTGGCCAGCACGAAGCTGCATCCGGCCAACGGACCGTTTAGAATATCTTCTATCATACCACCGGGAGCCAGAGAATTGGTCAGTCCCTGAAGCATACCTTTCCCGGCATCGCTCGTACCGCTTCCACCCAGTCCGATGATGAAACGGCGTGCTCCCTGCTGGAAAGCGTGTGCAACGAGTTCTCCTACACCATAGGTGGTGGCAACCAGCGGATTGCGCTCTTCGGCAGAAAGGCGGGTCAGTCCGCAGGCTTGTGCGGTTTCAATGACGGCGGTTCCGTCGGGAGTAAGGCCGTAGCTGGCGGTGACGGGACGCATCAGCGGATCGTGTACCTCCGTTTCAAGCAATTGCCCGTGAAGGGCGGTGATAAAGGCCGGAAGCATCCCTTCGCCTCCGTCGGACATGGGGAGGGAGCGGACGTCTGCCCCACGGGCGGTCAGGGCCTGCGAGAAGGCGGCTTCCACTTCTTCTGACGAAAGGCATCCCTTGAAGGAATCGATGGCGAGCAGGATCTGCATAGGTATCATAATATTTCTCTTGCTATCCACGCACAGGCCTCTGCATCGGCCAGTGCGTGATGGTGGTTTTCCAGATGGTATCCGCAGGCGGCGGCTACGGTATGCAACTGATGGTTGGGAAGGTATGGAAACACTTTGCGCGATACGCATAGGGTATCGTAGAATTCATAGTCAGGGTAGTCCATCTGATAGACGCGGAAAACGGCTTTCAGGCAACTTTCATCAAAGGGACGGTTATGTGCCACAAGCGGAAGACCGTCAATCAGGGGTTCGATCTGCTTCCATACATCAGGAAACACCGGTGCGTTTTCGGTGTCTTCACGGGTGAGCCCGTGTACCTGTGAGCACCAGTAGGAATAATAATTCGGTTCCGGATTGATGAGTGAATAAAAAGTATCCACGATTTCATCGTTACGTACAACCACTATACCTACTGAACATACGGACGAGCGCTGGTTGTTGGCCGTTTCGAAGTCTATTGCCGCAAAATCTTTCATGTGTTCATTCGCTTATTTATAGATGCATTATCGCTTGGTTACGGTAATCATGAATGTGACGGCTACCATGGCGATGGAGATTCCGACAATGATATTTGTTGTAAGCGGTTCGCCGAACATAAGTGTACCGACAACAATGGCCGTGATGGGTTCGAAGACGCCGAGGACTGATGCCTTGGTTGCTCCGATGTTTCGGGAAGCAATAGCAAGAGTAGCCGTGGAAACAATGGTCGGTAACAGGGCAAGTCCTACGAGATTAAGCCAGTCTGCTCCGGTTGTGATTCCGGCGGTTATGGCGGTGTCGGAACTGATGATTTTTCCGAGAAACACGATTGCTCCCACCGTAAGCGCATAGAAGGTAAGCAATGAATTGGAGATGCCGGCAATGGCTTTGCTACGGTTGATGATGACAATGAAGAGTGCGTATACCAGTGCCGAGGCAATTGAAAGCAATACGCCGACAGGGTTGATGGTCTGTGTACCGTCGCTTTGTGTCATTACCAGCACTCCTCCGAAGGTTGCCGCAATGGCAAGCCAGACAGGCCAGGAGGGGACGACTTTCAGGAATACCATGATGATAGCCACAAGGACGGGATATAAAAAGACCAGGGTCGTGGCCAGTCCCGATGCGATGTATTCATAGGCCTCGAAAAGAAAAACGCTGCTTGAAGTATAAAGAACTCCGAGTGCAAGCAATACACCTATTTGCTTTCCTGAGATCCGGAAACTTTGTTTGCGGAGCATTAAAAACAGACCCAGAAGAAGTACCGCAAAGGCGTAGCGGAAAAAAAGTATGGACTCAGTGGCGGCACCATTTTTCATCAGTGGAACCGCAAATAGAGGATTTAATCCGTAAGTAATACCGGTAATAATTCCGGCAGGATAACCGATAATGGCATTTTTACTTAATTTTTTCATGTGCTGGAAAATGTAAATATATTAACTTGCGGACTATTTCAGGAAAGGATCAATCGTACTCAGCAGTTCAGCCTTTTGCATGACACCGCTGGTTCTCCAAAGCACATCTCCTTTACGGAACAGCATAAGGGTGGGGACGGATTGAATCTGATATTTCTGAGACAATGCACTGTGTGTGTCCACATCAATCTTGATGATACGGATACGTTCGCCCAATACATCTTTTACCTGTTTCAGAATCGGGTGCATCATTTTACAAGGTTGGCACCAGGTGGCAAAGAAGTCCACCAATACAAGCTGGTCACCAGCTACTACATCATAAAATGTTTCCATTGCTGTTTTATATAAACAAGGCTACCTCCCGAAAGAAATAGCCAGACAGATGATTAATTAAAAACGATGCAAATGTACTAAAAGCCGGCAAATGGTTCATAGAATCATGATAGAAATTTGATGAATATGATGATTAATGAAGAGTTTTCAGATTTGCAGGTTGCCCGGTAAAGAAAAAAACGTATATTTGTTCTATGATACCTCCCCGTATAGAACAATCTACCAAGGAAGAACGCCGGGCGTTTGTGATGGAAGCCTGGAAATGTCTGCACGATTGTGAATCGTGTGGTAAATGCCGTGTCCTCAAAGGAAAGGACGCAGAAACCTTGTATGCTGACTACATTGAAGGTGAGCGAACCTATATGGATGTTACGCTGGACATCAGAAACAATAATTACGGAAGATAAAATCAGATTTTTTAGAGAATTTTCCTTGCAGGTGAATACTCAAATCCGATAATCCGTATCTTTGCACGACTTTTTTGCAAGCGGAAAAACAATGGATGCAATCGTTACACAGATGATTATCCTGTTTATTTTGGTAATCATTGGTTATTATCTGAGTAAGAAGAAAATGATGGATGCGGATTTTGACCGCAAACTTTCTGGACTGGTCATTAACGTGACGTGCCCCAGCCTGATACTTTCGTCAGTCATGGGTGACACTCTTCCCGACAGAAAATTAATTCTCCCCTTGCTCATAGTAGGTTTTGTTACTTACGTACTTCTAATCGGAGCAGCTTTCCTGCTTCCACGCTATTTACCAGTCAAATCTTCCGATCGCGGTATTTATAGCTTTATGCTGGCGTTCGGCAATGTGGGCTTTATCGGATATCCCATTGTTGCTTCCATTTTCGGTCCGAGTGCCGTATTTTATGCCAGTATCCTTAATTTCCCCAGTACGTTGCTGATTTTTGTGTTCGGTACTTTGTTTATTTCAGGTGGTCAGGGGAAAATGCGTTTTGACTGGCGTACCTTGTACTGTCCGGCCATGATTGCATCGTATCTTTCCATTCTGATTGTTGTGACCGGATGGGTACCTCCCCGTGTCATTAGTACTCCGTTCATCCTGTTAGGAAATGTCACCGTCCCTGCAGCCCTGCTCATTATCGGCTCGTCCATTGCCCGTGTACCCATCCGGCGGATGTTTGGCAATACGGCTATCTACCTGATGTCGGTCTTGCGTCTGATGCTGGTTCCGCTCCTTATTCTGTATCTTTCACGCCTTTGTCAGGTCGATGAGACCATAGCTAATATCAACGTTGTACTGGCAGCCATGCCTGTTGCTTCATATGGTACTTTATTCTGCATTCAGTATCAGAGAGGGGAGGTTATTATGGCAGAAGGCACTTTTCTTACCACATTGCTTTCTGTACTGAGTATTCCCTTGCTGACCATGTTTTTGTAGACCTATTTCAGCAAGGTTCTGAATGTTGTTTCCGATTCATCCGGTAATATTTTCCGGAACTGGCCGAGCATCCGTTCGTATGACTCCTGTGGACTGAGGGAGGAGTGACAACTCTCCTTTCCAAAAAGATTTTCGGGTGTGGTGAGCAGTGACCATCCCCAGCCAAATTCTCGTCCGTGCCGGTCGTGGGGATAAATAAAATCTTCCGTAACGATGTAACCACCCATTTCCAAACGGGTGAGGTAGGCATCGAAACGGCTTCGCATTTTCGGTCCCGTAAAACCGCATGCCGCACGTAGTTCCCGTGTAATCAGGCTGCCCTCGTTTTTCAGTACATCGAGAATACTTTCTTCAATGCTTCCGGCCTCTGGATAAGGGAAAATACTTCGCCGGTAGTTGCAGAAGTCGGGCCACCATTCGCGACTGATGAATGCGGCTTTACCTTTGAAAAACTTGCCGTATGCACAACCGCTTTCCTGGAGGATGGAACCTTTCCATTCCCAAAGCGGCCATTCCCATCCGCCATCGGGCAAACGGGTATACTGACAATCTTCATCCATGACTTCTTCGGCTGACCATCCGGTAATACCCATACTTAACAGAGGAAGAAAACCTGTTTTATTGATATAGTCAATCAGTTCGGGGCAGGAGTGTAAAGGTTCATTTCTCATTGTTGTGGTGATTTTTCGATGCAAGATAATAAATAAACCGATATCTTTATATGCATCGTGCAGAATAAAACAACATCTTTGAATAACTGAGATATTACAGACTTTTCGTATCTTCGCAAACAAACAAAACAATCAGTTAGTTATGAGGAAAAAAATGATTAATCTTTCGGCAGCCTTGCTGGGAACTGCCGTTGTGGCTTCAACTCTGTTTTCATGTAGCAGCCAGCAGCAGGAGTCACCGATGAAAGCAAAAGTAGAGGAGTATGCTTCCGTTGAACTGAAGTCTGATCTTGTGAATAACTTGAGTGACAAGGAAAAGGAACTGGTCAGAATATTTTTCCAGGTGGGAAAAATTACTGATGACCTGTTCTGGAAACAGACATTTGGTGATAAGAGTAAGTTGGATACCATTACCGACAGCTATGCGAAGCAGTTTGCCATGATTCAATATGGAGCCTGGGACCGTTTGGACGACAACAAACCTTTCCTGACTGGTTATGGTGAGAAACCGGATGTATGCAATTATTACCCGCTTGATATTACAGAGGCAGAGTTTAATGCATTTGAGGATGCCGATAAGGACTCATGGTATACCGTCATCCGTCGCAATGATGACGGTTCTTTAAAAAGCGTCTGGTATCATGAGGCATATGCTCCGGAAATCAGACAAATCTGTGCTTTATTGGAAAAAGCGGTTACTCTGGCAGAAGATCCGGGTCTGAAAAACTATCTTGAAAAACGTATTGAAGCATTCAAGACGGATGATTATTTAGATAGTGATCTGGCGTGGATGGACATGAAGGATAGCAAGGTTGATTTTGTGGCAGGACCTATTGAAACCTACGATGATAAATTCCGTGAGACCAAGGCATCGTACGAGTCATTTATCTTGCTGAAGGATGAGGCCAGAAGCAAGGATCTTGCCAAGTTTGTTGCCATGCTTCCAGCTCTCCAGAAAGAACTGCCCTGTCCGCCGGAATATAAAACATTTGTACCCGGTACATCGTCCGACTTGAATGTGTATGATGCGGTGTATTATGCCGGCGATTGTAATGCGGGAAGTAAGACAATTGCCATTAACTTGCCAAACGATGAAAGAGTACATGCTCTGAAAGGTACACGCCGTTTGCAGTTGAGAAATTCCATGAAGGCTAAATTTGACAAGATTTTGTTGCCTATTGGACAGCTTGTCGTAACTCCCGAACAGCAGAAATACCTCAATTTCGACGCGTTTTTCTGGAATGTGACTTTCCATGAGGTAGCACATGGACTGGGTGTGAAACAAACTATCCGTACCAATGAAAGCGTAGATGCGGTAATGGGTACAGAAAAGACTTCCTGGGAAGAAGCCAAAGCAGATATTCTTGGTCTGTTCATGGTGACCAAATTGATTGAAATGGGTGAAATTACGAACATTACACCTGAGGATGCGATTACTACTTATATCGCAGGTATCCTGCGTTCTGTTCGCTTTGGAGCAGCTTCTTCACACGGAAAAGCCAATATGATGTGTTTTAACTATATGGAAAAAGCCGGTGCATTTTCCCGTGATGCGAAAGGCCAGTATGTAATTGATTTTACGAAGGCTAAGGAAGCTATGAATGGATGGGCTGCATTGATACTTCAGACACAAGGCGATGGAAATGTAGAATTTGCCAAGAAATACAGAGCAGAGAATGGCGGAATTACTCCTGCACTTCAGGCCGATCTTGACAGAATCAATGGGGCTGGTATTCCTCGTGATATTACGTTTGTCCAGGGTGAGGAAGTCCTTTTGGGAAAAGCTGAATAATATAATAGTTGAGAAACTTAATAATGAAGGCCCGGCTTGTAAAAGTGCGGGCCTTTTTATATACATTTTGATACGTTCTTGTTTTTGGGCTATTTTCAATATTGCATACCTTGTTTACGTATTATCTTTTTATTTATTTTTCTGCTCCGATTGTCTCCTGAAAATTTGTGCGGCGATACTTCCTGAAAAGTTGTGCCATACCGAAAACATGGCTCCGGGTACGGCAGCCATGGGAAACATGGCAAAGTGAGTAGCGGCAAGTGAAGTTGCCAGTCCGGAATTCTGCATGCCTACTTCTATGGCAATAGCTGACCGTTTAGGGGATTCGCTCCCAGTTAAAGCAGAAAGTCCATAGCCTAGAGCCAGACCCAAAATATTATGTAGAATAACTGCTACTGCTACTATCAGGCTACACGCGAGGATGCTGGCGGAGTTGTGTGCCACAATGATCCCGATGATGAAAGCAATGGACAGGGTGGAAAACATGGGCAGCAACGGAACTATACGTTGAGTGGTCTGCCTGAAATAATGATTGACGGCAAAACCAAGTACGATGGGCATTATCACTACTTGAACGATACTTAAAAACATACCTGTAATGTCTACTTCGACTGACTTTCCGGCAAGCAACCATACAAGGGCTGGTGTGACAATGGGAGCCAACAATGTGGAGACTCCGGTCATGGCAACACTCAGAGCGACATCTCCCTTTGCCAGATAACAGATGACATTGCTTGCCGTACCTCCCGGACAACACCCTACGAGGATTACTCCAAGGGTGCATATTCCGGCGGATACCCGTTCAGCATTTCCGGTGATATCCGTTCAGTCCCC